>Ga0126335_1000885_pt1 | contig 15649 bp, 14 predicted proteins | sample OlaspJWI45metaG_FD_108409 | JGI IMG/M metagenome (GOLD analysis project Ga0126335, IMG submission 108409) | Marine gutless worms symbiont microbial communities from Oahu, Hawaii - Olavius sp. 1 OAHU.JWI-45 metaG | ecosystem: Host-associated > Annelida > Digestive system > Unclassified | place... | reverse complement strand
TATATTTACGTTTTTACAAATTATCTCATGAACGGGGTCTCACCAGATCAGCCCGAGGATAGACCGAAGTTCTTTTTAAAGCAGTTTTATGGGAGGCATTTAGTGGCAGTCTGCTGCATATCACAAAGCTTTATTTCACCATATACACGGCAACACATAAAAATAATAATGATACAAATCAATATAATACAAAAATAGTGACACGCACTCAAGGATGCAAGCTCAATATCAACTTAATTTTTACACAAAGCACAAACAATATTATCTCGCAAGCAATATGTTTGGAAATTTTTTTTCCAATACACAGAATATTCTCAATATCAGCACAGTTAAACATGTGTAGGAGTTCTGGTTTGTAGTGTGGGAGGAATATTTGGCATTTCTCTCTACCTCTACTATAGGAGGTAGAACCTGGAGTGGGGTACAAGGAACCAGTGATGTGAGGTGGCCGAAGCCCACTAGGAGGTGACCTGCCCCTGTCGTCCAACTGGGCTGCGGCCTGGTGCCTACCGGAAGTACTACCCTCCTGTCCACTGGTAGAGCCTAGGGTCCCGCCTCCCTGTTCGGTGATCACGACTGAGGGGGAGTATGGTTCAAGGTGTGACGGCAGCCCATAGTCACGGGAGCTGGTCGAGTGTAAACCCTGTGGTGTGGAGGGGACCTGAAGGGCGGTCTGAGAATGGGAGGTCACTCCGAAAATGGGCGGTGCCCACTCCGGAGTGAGTACCCGAGATTTGTCGCGACACGGACTTACCACACAACTGAGCGATTCAAACCCCGGCAGTTAGGATAGACGGAAAAGCTCCCCGCGCAATACAAATTCTTCCTACTTAAGCGTGTAGTGCACGTGTTCCTACCGCCTACTCACCTAAATCACGGAGAAATATTAACGACTGAGATAATAAATTAATCTAAAGTTTATGTGTGGTACTTACTTACTTATTCCTAGTCCTAACCGGCTCTCTGAGTTTATCCCAAAATCCCTAAGCAGAAATGTAAATGACATGACCTACAATCTACAACTGCGCAATTTAGACAAAAATTATATGAAAAAATTCATTAAAACTGCAGGAAAGTCAACTTCACCGCTTCAGCGTATACATCAGTGTAATTCTCCATTCCACATCAGCACACTTCTGACTTACGTCCTAAACCACACCATAACTCAATAGGCCTACGTTTGACAAAATGTCTTCTCTAAAGCAGAGAGAGTGAACCCTAAGCCTATTCGGCGTTCTCCTTTTATAGTTCTCCCTTTTCTACTTCCGGTTCGAGATCGATGCAGATCCGTTTAGAACCGGAAGTAGGGACAGTCGATCTAGACTCGCTGTGTACAAGGCCCTAACTTAACACTCTGAGCTCCAAGGGAGGGGCTAAGTTGGGTGTATATATGCTACGACTACTTTCCGGAATCCCACACATGTACCTACACGAGCAGACAATATCATTTGAACCGACATTAATTTTTTCTAAAGCTACTAAAAACGGCACAGTTCAGCGACTTCAGTTGTATCTTTGTAAGTGGACATGCTTCCAAACCATTCAGCAATATCGGGAGACATTTGGTTGTGAGTAATTCTACAACAACATTTTCCGATGCAACACGGCCGACGGCATTAAACGCTCTACAGAAAGACTTTGAGCATAATCAAATGAGATGCTAAAATTCTTAGAGGAAACTAAGTACACACATAGTTCCGCATACGTGCAACAAATCCTGGAATGCGGATATCGTAGATACTAACAACACAATATCGTCCGCGTACATAAATATACTCATACATTACCATTTAATCATGCATCCAAGCGGACAACTTTTTGTTCGTGTAAACACACTATCAATGTATACCGCAAATAGATATGGCGATAATACTTCGCCCTGTCTAACCCCACAGGGAAGACAGAAGGCACATGAAAAACATGAATACCACTTAACACATGTCGAACCAATAGCACACGCCTTTGCATCAATTAAACAAATAGACCATAATGATAGTTTTTGATAATTTGATAATTGTCAAACGCTTTGCTAAGATCCAAGGCGCAAATGTTAACAGTTGAGCCAAGGCTTATATAATAGTCGACAACACATCTTAATGAGTAGATTGCATGTGCACAGACTGATTTCTTTTTAAAACCGAACTGATTGTTACTTGTAACGAAAAATTTGGCATACCGCTCTAGAATGCAGTGCTCAAACACTTTCGACATTGCAGGACTTATCGATATAGCCTACCACGAACGTCGTTAACAGTAACTGTTTTACTATACATGCTCGCGTTATCTTTCAGAACTGGGACCGTATACGACTGACCAAACTTTACCGGGACTGCCAGCTGATATCATTATATTGAAAACTTTTGCCGGCACGCATGGCAAGATACTATGGCAATTATTGAATACAAATGTTCGACAGTAATGCCATCTCTATCGGCGGCTGTTTTACCTATCATTATCATTGTGTTCAAAGTTGAGTGACAGTTGCAGTTGTAATGAAGAGATCTGTGAAAATTTAAACTTGTTTGTAATAAGAAACTGCTGTTGCTGGTGTGGAAGTATAAACGCAGGATAATGTTGGTATCTTGAGAGGTTGACTAAGTTATTGCTGAGCTAAGCCTAATACTGAAGAATTCGGAGCTTTATAAGGCTTTAGATCAAAGCGACAAGTTGATACGGAGTCGCATTATTACTAATGACGAGGAGACATCAAGGGGAATGGGAGGATGAGGATGAGAGCCGACTGGTACAGCTGCTATTGATTGTCATTGACATAAATCATCACTGACCGTGCGAACGTCATCGTCAAATTGGCCTCCGGCGAAGTCCGAACGATGTCGGCCTAATCATATAGCGAGACAAGTTCGCATATATAACGCAGTGCGGGCGGCGGAGAGCTATCGTAACTGGCACAGACGTCGCCGCGGCTTAACGATATAATACGTCTGTGTGCATCATTCAAGGCCTGTACGTTATACTAGAGGCTACACACGGTGACGTGTGGCGGGCGATCGTGATGCCTGCTGCGCCATTATACGCTCACCATGAACTTTCCGTCGATTCAAAACAGGAACAGATCGTTTTTAACGCAGTACTATCTGCTACTATCGCTGCCATACTGTGGCATCTATCACACAAATGCAAGTTAACGTGGCAGTTACTGTGTGACATTTAGAAATATCTAGTAGGACTCTGCAGTGAATTTTGAAAGGGGATCTCTCTTTCTCTCCCCTTCCTCCCTCTCCCTTTTTTCCGCCTTCCTATACTTTCTTTTCTCGATCCATTTTCCTTTCCCTGCCCTCCAATACGACTAACCTCTAGGGGGCCTGAAGAAGCGACAAAGCTCCTCCGCCAGCGGGTCCGCCGGCAGAGCCCGGCCGCTAGACGCTTTAACTCAAAGTCAGAGCAGTCTGTGGACTGTTGCTAGCATGAGCAGTAGCTTTTTCATGCTATGCTTGAAAAAATCGATCGAGATTCTATACTTCCTGAAACAATGTGGTCTGTCGTAGTGTCATTGCATATTATCCCGTTATGTACACCTTATGGCCGGTTTGCAGCCTTGATAATCAGTAAGTACTGCAGTCTGCAACAATATAGACTTACGCTACGTTGCTCTGTCAGCTTCGTCACCTACGACCAGTCATTGAATCACTGTCAACAGAAACCACGAAAACGCTTGTTCATGTATTTATATCATTCCGCTTGGCCTACAGTAACTAACTCACTTTTGTGCGGTTTGTCGGATACACTTCTGCGTAAGCTGCAATCAGTACAAAACGCTGAAAAATCACAGGCTCGCGAAGACGCGACCATATCAAACCAGTGTTACGTCAGTTGCACTGGCTTCCAGTTCAAGAGTTTAAGGTCGCCCTGCTTAGTCTACCAGTCGTTGTCCAGACAAGCACATGGCTACCTGGCTGACGACTGCAGGCTCGTGTTTGAGACTGGTTTGCGTGCTCTGCGGTCCGCCGACGCGATGACGCGTATGGTGACGCGGAAACAAAACAGCTAGGATGACAGGAGTTTTGCCGTCGCCAGCCCGAGTGCTAATTGTTTTTTTTTCGCAATGCACATAATCATGCATATAATAGTTTCTAATCACTGGCAGTAGCTTGGCAAAAACACGCATGCATCCTGCAGGAAGGCATGCATAAGCCGAGATGCGAGACAATGGCTGAACAACGGTCCGCCCTCGGGAATATCGGATTGATGGCATAGTTACTACCGTTGCATTTTGTCTGAATTTCGACCTGTTAGCACTTTAAGAACTTTTTGCACATTTAGCAAAACGAAAAACGACACCTGCCATTGATCACACACAGCACAGTCTAAGCATTTGTGTATGACAAGCACTTCCATGCAAAGGGGGATGCGGCCGCATCCCGCGCATTTGGCTAAGGCCGCATCGAATCCAAGCAGCACCGTTCCTATACTTTACAATGGGCAAAATTCCTCCACTGATCGGCCCTATCCCTATAGCGGAATCGGAACCCCGTCTAGTGCAATGTGCCTTGTGTCTCCAAAAGTTTGCACCTCGAACGGGACCTCAATCCGTTTTTGCACAGCGCAGCCGCGTATCAGTCGAGCAGCCTGACACACCACGTGGTCCACGTTACGGGATTATCAGTCGTAATAGGCCGCGTAATGCACGTTTATTTTTATTCAGTATTGCCTATAAGTAGGAGAGCTTTATGAACAAGTTTTATTCACCATATTTATGGAGGTTTACATATGAACAATATAGTGGAAAAAACGATAAACACAAATAAAGGATAAGCGAGCTATAAGCTATAAAAGAGCGTTTGTTCTTATTGTAAAACAGTCGCATAAGTGTTCTATGTTACTGTTAGACTGTTCCATATTATACGGTATAATATTACACGCTGAACAATAAGCATACTGTACAATCATTGCTCCGCGTTTGTCGTCATTCACTACACGCAAATATTCCATGTGATGATGTGCGCCTATATAGGCCTACATTTGTAGACTACAGACAAGTTTTATGCTTAAATACACGTACGGCACCACATGTACGCTGTGTCACATCCACACAGTTCTGTCACGCACGTGCAACGCAGTGCAATAACGCAAAGGAATATTATAAGAAAACTCCGGAGTCTGTTGTTGCATTTCTCCAGTTCTGCTGCCTAGTTACCTAATCGTTTTGAGTGAGTTAAGAAAACAGTCGCAAGTGCAAAGTTAAGCCATTGTGATTTTACTTGGAAGTGTATACGGTGATACGGACGCAAGAAAATATAGCATAGCATTAGTTTACTTCGTTACAATACAAGCCTAGCCTATTGCTGGCATATTAGGCCTATATCGAATTTCCTAACGTTGAATGACGGCACTGAATGGTCTTTGTGACCTAGCTTGTTCATAGGAGCCCTCTGGTGAATGCGAATGCAATATGTCTGCTATTACGTATTTTTAGCTCTGCTCAGCTCAGTCAGCTGTCTGTGTGTCTGCTAACCAGCCTAACCAGGGTGTCGCAAATGGGACATAGAGACTTCTAATCTTGCATGCAGAGAAACTGAGAGGGTATCAAGGTCAAAGTTCATCGTGTCAAGATCGAGATCACAGCACGGGAGCAAAAGCAGCACGCATTCACCTTTGATTTAAAATTTAAATACAGTCTTGTTAGATTGTGTTTTGGATAGGGTGTCTGTATTTGTAGGCTATTCATATTTTCCTCCCGGCTTCTTATAGCATCACCGCTCCACTACCGTTCATCAACATTTCCCGTAGAGTTACGTCTACTAGTTCTTCCCTTCTGTTCGGTGCTTTTATGCTGTTTATAGGGCATATAGCCCCAGTTTTCGAGCGCATATCTTGCAACTTGCATCACACCCTCTGGTTACTCATGCACATACAGCCTACCGGTAACCTTAATATACAGTAGCACATTATAGTATAGCTTATACAGATTGGACTGCTGTATAGCATACGAGCTTTTTGTCTTAAAGTTGAAAATGTTCTTACTTCATTTCGTTTGTTGTAATGTACATGTGGTATACCGGAAAACGCCTAGTTCCTGTCGTGCCAGGTTCAATCTCAGTATTGAATAAACTTTCGAAAATTCGAACGAAACAGACACACAGTAGACCACAACGATTATATCCCATTACGGCAGCAATACCAGTTTAAGCCAACTCGCAACTTTCAACTGCGCGCAAGGTTATCTGTATCATGGCAACGGCGTATCACGAATCGCCAGAAAAAATGTTCAGCGAGACAAAGCGTAATTATTGTCACACAAACATGCCACTAACAATCAAACATATTTAAACTCTACGGACAAAGTTTATCAGTCTTATCGGCTGACAGTAAAGTCTGACACCACTGAACAATAAGTTTACGACATTCTCAATCGATATCATTCGATCGGTAGGCCTATTGAATGGCCGAAGCCGATGTCTCATCACTGCAAGAGCGCGGCGTAACATGTGGTACTTACGAATGTTTGACATCGCAGATAATAATAGAAAATAAGCACGTAGTCTTGCTTCTTAGGTGATCTACTTACTGACCAAGCGATCTAAACATGCAGTTGCGGTATATACATTTATTTGAAATCGGCGAAGAATCCGAATATGTAAATTCTACAATCGTATAAATAAACTTATAATAGTGTTGAAGTTTCGATGCGCTGTCAGTCTGTTGCATTGAAGCTTGTATGCAGTTAGATGTCGTCAGTGTCTCAATGGTCGTCTACAGACTCGTTCGTCGGTATACCAATGTCGTAGTTGTTGCGGCGCGCGCGTAGCCCATGAACGAAGTCAGGCGACGACGTGGCGTGTCTCTGGGACCATCTGAAGAAACAGGTTTGCCTGGACACCGAGACTCATGACGAGAAACAGCCAGAAAAAGACGCGGTCGGTAAACTTGGCAACCATTCTCCACTCCGCCTCAGAACGACGGAAATCGAACGACTCGAGTGTGGTTGGCACCTGTCGCCCATGGGATGACGATGTTGTCCTCGACGGTGGCACGATCCATGCTCGGGTGCCGTCGCTAGCTTCTTGCTTAGACGAGTTCTTTCGATGACGGCGGAGACAGCAGGCGCAGCAAGTTGAGCGACCGGTGCAGTCGCTGTCGTCGCCAGCGTCACGGAGCCCTGGCGGCGACAGTGGTGTGACGTCGTCGGGTTGGGCTGACGATTGTTGGCTGTGCTGATGGGTGGTCTCGATGATCGCCGGCAGCATGTAGCTGCGACCATGGCGGTCGTAGTGCACTCTGCTATCCAGACTCCCTGGTAGGAAGTGAGCCGGGTAGAAGCGAGCAGCAAGACGCACGGTCCACTTCGGGCAGCGTTGTGGTACGTCCTTCTTGGCGTAGATGTTGGTAACGATGACTGCCATGACCAATGCGATTGACACCATGATCATCGTCGACGCGAAAAACATGCCTGAAAATTACGCCAGAAAGTTACAAGAATGATGTTGAAGAAATCCAAATTTTTAAGTAAATTATGTCATGCTATGAAAGCGGCTTAGGACTGTAATTTAAAGTAAAAACTTAGGCTTACGTTAAAGACGGTCATCTTCACCCATTGTTAATTTTCACAGTACGTGACTACGTAGACAACCACTCAATTCGCCACTACAGTTAGAAAGCTATATACTGTTAGCCGGCATTTAGCTGGACAGATAGAAGATAATTATGACGATACGTATTTACATAAAAAATGTATGCAGGTGCTGCTGGTGATGCGACGTACCGAGTATTGGAATGCAGTCAGGAGTCGGCGGCATCGTCTCGCCGACCATCAGCAGGAAAACGACTAACGCCAACAAGATCGTCGTCTCCAGGTTGACTTTCTCACCGGACTCGACGGGCAGAAAGAATCCGAGGAACGAAATAACGAAAATGAGATAGCAGGGTCCGATAAGGTTGACGACGTAAAAGAGACTGCCACGACGCATGTGGATCGTGAAGGTGACGTCCGGGTAGGGTTCCTTGCAGCAGGCGTAGAACTTGGTGTGTCGTTCTGCAGTAATGTTGTCGACAAGCCACTCCTGGTTCTCGGCAGTATAGTAGATGCTCGTCGCGAAAGACGACTCGTTGTAAAATACGTTGAGTTCGTAGCCACTGTGCGTCCACGAGATGAAGACAATGTCGCAGTGCTGTGAGTCAAATGGGAAATATTTTACGTTCAATGTGCAGTAAGTCTTGACAAGCGCTGGGTAGAGCCACAGCACGAGGCCGTCACTCCCGACGATCGTGTTTGTCACCATGAAATCGTTGAACTTCTCACCAGCGCTACACCCATCACCATCATCACCGCCATCGTAACACAGACAAGATGCTCGGCTGGGCAGTAACACCACCTAGCGAATGCCAATAAAGCGAATTGGCCTAAGAGCTGTTGGGTATTTATCTACGGGAACGGCAAAGTGGGTTATGCTAACCTACTTTTCGGATTGTGATCAGAGTTTGTCACTGTGTCAGCAGGTCTCTGCATGCAAGATTACAAGTCTGTACGTGCAGCAGTTACGATTTTTGATGCACATAGGGGTCCTATACTGTGTTCTAAAACTAGCGAGCCTCCTAGCTTCTAACAGCATAACTTCGTCAAAATGCAATTTACTTACACAAAAAATTGCCGCGTCGAAGCAAAAGATGATGCTGTGAGAAGTGTTCCCAGAAATGTCACCAAATTGTACTGCCTTTACCGTGTAATGACGGCGTCACGGTGAGTCATAGTTGTCCAACTATTATGTATTATCGTATAATTGTTGAACAAATCCACAAAAACACAGAAGCCTACATTCTGTGTTATGCTATGCTATAAGAGCTAGGCATATAAAATTTCACACTACGCCATTAAATGACTTACACCAACTAAACTCAGCCGAAAGCAATTTGATCACAAAAACGAATGACAGTTGCAATGAAAGTCAACAATAAACACTGACAGGGTTTGAAAATGATTTACTAAGCCAAGTAACACTGTCCAGACAACGGTCTAAGCTAAACTATTGGATAAGTCTGCGTTCAAAGTGGCCACCCTTCGCATTGACACATGCACGCAGACAGATGCGCCGCTGCCTGACTGACGTATCAATGACGTCACACTCTTCGATGCAGAATTACACGGTACAGGCAGTAGTGCAGTAGGCCTATAGGTTGTTGAAATTTTGACAGCACTTCAAAAAACATTATCTCCCTCTTTCATATGCAAAATTTTATGTAACTCAATAAAGGCTAAAAAGATCGCTAATTTTGGAACAGACAGACTCCGTCTAAAAGGTTTATGCCGGTACTGTTAGCTCAGCTGATCTGTAGCCAGCTAAGCTAACAACGATAGACCTGTATGATCACATTAGGCGGTTGTAAACCTGTAGCGCGGAAGATTCATCTAGTTTAGCTGGCTTAATTGGGCGCACTATAAAATACACTGTGCTTCAAAAACAAGGACGTATACCGGTAGGCCATAACATGCATACGTGTATACACTATACAGTATAGTGTAACACTTTAAATATTTCCGAGTTCTGAAACTGGAGCAATTCTTAATTAGTAAAGCAAAACACTGATAGCACAAGTGGTTGGGATCCATTTCTGCAGTTATATCGGCGAGGAAAAGTTGACTACGTACAAATTAGAGATGACAAGATCCGGAGTCCATATCGTGTTGGCCGGAATTCTAATCGTCTCAACGTTGCCGTACACTTCCTTGTCCCACTTTAAGTACTCGTCCAGCCAACGCTGACCATTCGAAGTGCACAACAACAAAACTGCATTTACTTTAAACAACAGTGCACACATCGCCAATAGGCCTACTTTGATGACAGTGCCTATCATTTCACAGCAGGCTTAATAAAATCTTATAGTGATGTGTGGAACTGAAAACTTTAAAAATGCTTCACAATCTATTACAACAACAATACAACACACAACTTTTCGTAGTATATATGGCGGCGATACTCTACTCAGTGTACTGCAGTTAAGAACTTAAGAAAAAAGTTCGACTTAAAGCTGAAAACAGTACAGAAGTCAGCACTGCTCATAAACCGTTAGCCTACCTGTCGAACGGCGATTAAACTCGTGAACGTCTGCTGTTTCTCATTCTGCATACAAAAATAGCAAACAGTTTTTTTAACCAAAACTGTATTTCGCAGTCTCGCAGATATTATTTTAAGTTATTATTATATTATTTTTGGCTTTAAAATTTATATTTTTAGATGACAATGAAATTGAACCAGTAAAACAGACGTTGATGAATGAATTAGTGATGATTATCTGCTTCTCTTAGCATTTAGTTGTAGGCTATAACTCTTGACGAAAAATCGACAACTTAAATAACATGATAAAGACAAAATACACGTTATGACAGTCGTTGATGTGTTTTTCGTGTTTTGCGAGAAAATTAAACGTTTTCAGTCTTCTCGAGAAAGGACAGACTTATCTTTAGTTGTACGTAATTGTGTAGTAGCGGTCTGTGAAATGAGTAAGTACGATGTAGAGACCGTGTCGAGTATGTGATAGAGTGAAATGGAGATGTCGACATTGACGGGTGCCGAGTCGTTAATGACAGGTCTTGTCGTCTTGTCGTAGTTACGTAATAAGTAGTTCTTGATGCGGTACTGGTTGGACCTCTGGGGCCGTGGTCGCCTCCCCGCCACCAGTACCCGACCTCAAACCACCACCACATCATATGACACACATTACATTACTATCACATTACATCCGTCCTTACAACTAGGCCTACGAATTTCGTCGTTATTTCATCCGTAGCGACTACATTCTACTGGACTAGCAGACTCGCAGACTGAATATAAACTGGTTACTTCGGCAACGACTTTTCTACTGACAGCAACAACCAACAAATTATACCAAAAAACAAATTATACAAAAGACATAGCCTAATTATAATTATACAACTAAACTTACGAGTAAACCTGTGCCGACATGCCTCTGAGAACGGTTCTATTTTGAGTTCACTTTACTGTACAGAGTGGGCCATAAAAAGTGAGAACCTCTCTTTTTGTCTCTAATTTTGTTAAATCTTACCTTACCCGATTTTCAAAATTATGTCACTGTTAAAAGAGTAAAAAATATGCAATCAGAGTCATAAAACATTACTCGACACATTTTACATAATTATGTTGTTGCACTACCTTGTAAAATACTTAGAAATTCAAATTGGCTGCAAATCTGTTAGTAAAAGCAAACAAAACGCAATAATTTCACGTGCATAAAATGCAGTTCATCTAGCTTAGTTACTTATTATTGACTTAGCTATTAGCTCATTTTCTGGTTCTGTTAACTATTTTTGGAAATAGCAAACACTTTTATCCAAATAAGCCTTAATGTTGGCAGTACTCTCTTGTACACCGAATATACTGCAGTGTACGACTTCTCGAGCAGGGAATGCCCTCATTAACTTGACGAGATCTGCAGCCAGCCAACAGCTCCGACCTCAATTTATCTACTACGAGATCATCCAGTGGAAAATTTGTCAATCATGGTTATACAACTGAATAAACTGAAACCGCACTTACTGCGCGTCGTAGTTCTGTGGCGTGACGTTGACGATAGCATTTACGTGAAGCGTTGGCGTCTTTAAGTATGTGCACAGGCAAATATTGGACACTTTGAGCAACTATTATAACAATATCTACATTTAGTCAGTTCTATGACATAAAACAGTTTAATTTTTGTCAAATATTTGATACGATATTAAGTGTCAGTTTCCTAGTCATGAAAAAATTCGGATGTCAAACTTTACAAGGTAGTGCGGCAACATACTTAAGGTGTGGTGAGATATGTTGTATGCAGCGTATTGGAAATTTTATGCTTTTTCTAGGTGTAAATTTTTTTGAATCGGTTAAGATTTAGCAAAGTTATAGCCAAGAGAAAGGTTTTTCACTTTTTTGGCCCACTCTGTACATAACAGTTGCGTAACAGTTATTATAGTACTCTTTCCCATCTTCTAGATAGTCATCACTGTTGTCCATTGGAAGAAAAAGAGCAAAAATAAAACATATCTATGTATATAAAGCTAAGCAACTGCTTTCGGCTGCATCGAATGCATGAGATGTTGACTATTGTTGCCGATGTTGGCGGTGTCTGTCTGTCACGCGGCTTAACGTCCGATTTACATTAGCTCGACTTTCACCGTAACGGCTAGCCACGAGCTTGTCACGGACTTGCCGCCGATTTTCGACAGACTGCGGACTCAGCGGCTATACGTCGACTAGACGGTCTTACGTAAAGACGTCAACGACACGACACGACGACTTCCGCGGTTATGCGCGCGCGTCCACCAATCATATCGCGTATTGAGCATGCGTCATAAACAGTTCTTAGAATTCCTCTAGTTTCATACGCAAAAAGTTTCTGAATTTTTCACGATGGTTTTCAGCCAGGTCTGGCAGCAGAGTGTGAAATACACTTTGGCGCCGTTTTCTCAGGTAGCCACGCACCCATACTGATCGTCGTCGTCTCTTAAACTGCGTCAAAACACTCAGCTACGCCGCTGCACTTAGAAGCAGACAACTTGTAGCTATTAACAAGTTCTCGTTATTGTCCGCCTTTACTGCGAACTGCAAATTTCTCAGTAGCTGTTTATAGTCGCGACAAAAAAAGGACTTTGTCGCTGACAAACCCGCGGGACACCGCGGGACGCTGAGACAATCTCGCGGAACACCGCGGGGTCCCGTAGGTTTGTTACGGAGAAGTTAAAAGTCCGCGGCAAGTCGTGTCGTGACGCTCTAATGTAAAGCGGCCTTAAATCGGCGGCGGCGCGTGCAGTGTACGCCGCGTGCCGTGTGCGTGGGTCATTCAGTGCAGCCTTCGCCAAATGCCTTTGGCCTCTTGTTATTAATACGAACTGCACTGCATGCGAACAACAAGACTGGAGTGTGTAGTCAGCAACACCGTCACTATGCAGCGACGGTTGGAGCGAGCAAATGAAAGTCGCACATTTGATTACAGTAATCAGAAACTTCCCAAACTCACTCACTGGCTGGCAACCTGGCGATAAACTGATAGACTACGTGCCTCAAGAGTTATTCTGTAGGCTACTTTTGTATGTATTTTATATGCTGTCATTTGGTGCAACAAAGAATAGTACTAATAATGGTAATAATAGCAGACATCGCATCTAAATCGTGTCACGCTCACGGGTATTCCGCTTGTACAGCAGTACAGCACTGTCAAACCGTTTGAAACACGCTGCGCTGCGTCAACAAAAACGACTCCCTAAACTCTTTGCACCAACAACCACAAACCTGCACCAAATTGAGTAAACTGTTACACGCACAAAGCGATATTTATTTGTAACAAATTTTATATAAATCTCTTCTTCCATTGGACAATTTTAGAGATTTTCATTTCTACACACTGCTGTCATAAATCTCAGTTTGCCACGTGACATACTTAAGCTTACGTCATTTGCGACGTCAATGCGTGTTGAAAACTAACGAAATGTTATAAAATTGATGCCAGATTAGGTTAAATTGCTAGAGGTAAAAGGTGCTAAGAGATTGATTGTGAAATATTCAAGAAAATTTGGGTGTTTGCTTCTTTGAGCGCTTTTGCGGTGTGCAAACCTAGTCGTATCAGTCTGGTCATTCTGGTGTGACAAGCATTTACAGAAGAAGAAACCAAGTTTGCATTTTATGGAAACTTATCCTGTTTAAACTTTGAAGATTTCTATTTAAATATTTTTGGTTTGTAAGCATGCAGTCACATCATATACGACGTCATTGAGTGTGCACTGAATGCACTTATGCGTGTCATGTCGGAAACTGAGATTTATGACAGCATTGTGTAAAAAAAGAAGTCTCTAGAACGAAACAGTGAATTTCTATAAAATATAACGTACACAAAGCAAGTAAATATTGCTGTGTAAGCGTAATTTTTTTCTTATTTTTGTTTAGGTTTGTAGTTGTTATTGCAAAATGTTTAAAGGGGTCGTTTTTTGCGTCGAAAATCGTAACAGCTGCACGTACAGACTTGTAGTCTTGCACGCAGAGGCCTGTTGACACAATGACAAACTCTGATATATAAGTGTATATAAGTGGCGTGTAGATTGGAATTAAGTTTCATCATGATTAAATGTATGTGAATTTATTGGTAGAATTTACAGTGCACTTTACTGAACTGTATTGCAGTTTGTATAGTATAATATCAGCTGCTATGGTTCCATGTGTACCACAGATAATGAAAATAACGAAGAAACTGAATCGCTCTGATATGCCCCGCATACTGTATATCTTATTCCTATGCACCCATTTGACAGCTGTATGGAATCTTCCTGCTCGTTATATGAAGTATTCTATTAGCAGCATTACGTAACAGAAAAACACATATACGCAGTACTTCACGTATACACGCATGCATCAGTCGTGCCTGAGACTGAGAAGGTTCTTGGACTCACAGCACTTCAACACGCCTAGACCGGTAAGTAACTGTATGACGATCAAGAAGCCAGCAGCAGCAGCAGAACCCGCGACGCAATGCGTGAGTGTCGTGAATGATATGAATGTATGAATGTATGCGGAGAACTGAGTGACCGGCGCGCCACGCTCTGAGACCTGTTGATGACAGCGAGCTGAACGTGACGAAGAGCGTTCGATGCCTCGGGGCTATCGGGCGCGATGAACGACATAAAATAGGCCTACTAGCCATGGCCATTTCGCTGATCAAGACCGTCGGTCGGCTTGGAGACGAGAGAGGCCTGGCGCAGCCGTGACAGAACTGGCAGTGCCGATGACTGATTACTCTCGCACACGCTGACAGTGTCTTTCTTCCAGACGCTGACCGGGGCGAGGCCAAGCTGAGAATGTCGCGCTCCCTCGTCACTCCACGTTGTCCATTATTGCGTTGCTTATTGCATGTAACGAGCCATCTGCGTCGACTGCATCTTTCTCCGCTTTGAAACGCGTCAACAGCGGCTGCAGCATTCAGCATTACTGTAATTGTATTGCTTACATCACACCTACAAGCGACGTTCTTTCACGCGGGGCAAACCGGCTGCTGCTTAGTACTTACGTGTTGTAATTGACAGCTCCGCCATGCACTAGTTCCAACACTTGAAGACAAGGGCTTTTTCACTTTCATTTGTCGACATTCGTTGACACATATTACGTAGTAGAAAACACCTTTCTGGCCACCGTATCGAGTTTCTTTCATTTGTCTTCGCTTTACTTGGTTTACGTAAGGCCTCTACTGGAATCTAACTCATTACTTTGGTCTCCTCACACTGTCAAGGACATCACTGCCATCGAGTCAATTCAGCGCCGTTTTACCAAACGACTGCCTGGTTTTAACACATTTTGCTATCAAGACCGGCTGCAACGTCTCAGTATTCCTAGCCTTGAACTCAGGCGCCTTCAAGCAGATCTATTTTGGTGCTATAAAATTGTGTTCGGTATGGTTGATTTAAACTTTGACGAATTCTTTGGCACCAGAGGTCACAAATATAAACTGTATAAAAAGTCTCTAGGTACACGGATTAGGTTAGAATTTTTCAGTAAACGCGTCATTACTGTATGGAATGAAGTGTCTGTCTCCACTGATTTAGCACAATTACTCGTTTTAAAGGTAATACTTTAAATGCCGATTTTTTTGATTATCTCGTATGTTTTAACTACGCTCTGTTCTGTTGTACATTCTTTTGTATTTTATGCGTGTTTTT
>Ga0126335_1000884_pt1 | contig 15659 bp, 7 predicted proteins | sample OlaspJWI45metaG_FD_108409 | JGI IMG/M metagenome (GOLD analysis project Ga0126335, IMG submission 108409) | Marine gutless worms symbiont microbial communities from Oahu, Hawaii - Olavius sp. 1 OAHU.JWI-45 metaG | ecosystem: Host-associated > Annelida > Digestive system > Unclassified | place... | reverse complement strand
GGGCCGGTACGCATACTACACACGGATACGAAAAGCCTTGGGCGGGCGAAAAGCGGGACGAGGCTGCCTACGGAATGCCCGACTAGATGGGCATAATGGCTAGTCCTTAATACGTCTTCGTGTGTACGAATAATAATCGTGATGTGAATATAAGATGCTCATCTAAAGTGTGATGATAATGGCTGAATGTGGGGAACTTTTTATGGCCCATTTTGTATAGGCCTATAGGTCATATTACATGACATCAAATGACTAGAAGTACAACAAGTACATGATCTGGTTGTTGAGAAAGTCACTGGTTAGAACAGCTTTATCTTTAATGCTGTCTCATTAACCTATGTGATACAGGTAGCGGCGGCCGTAGTGGCTACCATGCCTTCAGACTTCCTACCGTCGCGCTACAAGCGTCGGGCGCCCATCACTGACGCCATGCTGGACGACGTGGGTGATCTCAAGCGACTGAGACAGCTGAAGGAGCGAGGAAGTAGTTACGACTCAACTGGCGTCCGACGGCCACATGAACGCCTCGTCTTTAAGAACGGCGAATGTAACGTAACGCGCGCCAACATCAAGAAACGTCGTCAGCGCTATATGGCCGACATATTCACGACGCTTGTCGACATCAAGTGGCGATGGAATTTGCTCAACTTTGTCCTTGCCTTCATGCTCAGCTGGCTGATTTTCGCGCTCGCCTGGTGGCTTATCTGTTTCTCACATGGTGACTTTGAGCACTACGTCCCGCCCGGAGCAGCAGGCGGCAGCCACGAGTGGAAACCGTGCGTCGAAGAAGTGAGTTGAGTCCGGTCCGTCGTGTTTTGCATAAGTTTGTTACTAACAAATGGCCGAAGTGATTTGGCGAAAGCCGCATCGCACCTCCGTCTAATAAGATGTTTCTTGCGCCCTTGTCATGAGTCTCCACCCCAAAACGGACCTCGATCCGTAAAGTGGCTTTTGCAGGGCGCTGGCGCGTAACAGACAGACACATTGCCCTACAGAAACAGCCGTCGCAATAGTTCGCATCCCATGCAGTCGGTGATGTTTAATAATACGTCAGACATTAGCGGAACATAGCTGAAAGTTGTGCATACTGCTATTAAGAGTCTATCATTAAGCGTGGAAACGTGCTTAGCGGTAATGCGCTGGTATCGATCAGTGGAGTTACTCCTAGCCAGGCCCGGTTAGTACATGGATGGGTGACCGTCTGCGTGTAGGTGAACCAGCTCGATATCTAACCAGCCACCCAGGTCTACTCAGCCTGCCATCCCACGCGGGTAGGCGAAATGAGTGAAGGCTGGGGAGTAAACACACACCAAGCGATGCACTAGCCCTGCGTCTTTGGTCTTGCAATATAAGCTGATGTTTGGCTTGAGTGCTGCAGAAAACGGAGATGAGCGTCGCTCAGTGGGCCCGTATGGCTCGAGAAAGGGCTTACGTGTTAAGTGTTTAATGTCCGTCTAGTGTTAATTAGTTAATTTATGTTAATTGGTGGTTGTTAGGTGTACGACTTCACGACGGCATTGTTATTTTCTATCGAGACGCAACAGACAATCGGCTTCGGCAGTCGACGCACAAACCCAGATTGTCCAGAGGCGATTCTTGTCATGATGTGTCAGTCGTGCTTCGGTGTTATCATCCAGGTCAGTCCGTATGTCTGACGGCAAGACTGACTCCACTGCCTGACGAAACTAACAAACTGTCATCAACACAGCCACGTGTCATCAACACACGCACGTGCTCATGCGCTATGATGCGCAGTGAAGCGTGACTCAATCACTCATATAATATTACTTACGTTGCTCATGATGGATTTCGTTTTTGTGTCATGACCTTGACCTTTGACCTCATGACTTTCAACGTTTGTAGTGCATCGGCTGTCACGTGACCAAACCATGCACACGTCGCCAGCCCTCTAAAACTTTTTTTACACCATAGCCTCCATAATCGCTATCCCAAAATTTAAAGACAGGTCACATGACTTAGGTTACGCCCCTTTGACCTAGTTTTGTAGTTGTAGCTAGTACTCTTCATAGAGAGTATGCGCATCAAATTTGTCTTTAAATCACAGCGCTCGGAAGGCAAGTGGGGTCGAAAAACGGGGCAAAAATTCGTACTTTTTGCGGTCTGTAGGAATTATCTGTGCTACACCTCGGTTCTAAGCGTTGACATTCTTTTTACAGGGCGGTGATCGGTGGTTTCGTCACATTAAGTGCGGTTGTATAAAAATATAAACTCTCGGGAAAACATATAGCCTCCGGCAAAGTTTTGCAGGCGGCTAAAAATAACGTTCATAAAAACAGTTATAGGTGACAAAGTGGCACATCTAAAACAGCAAAAATTGGATGTTTGGATAGATTTCCATGCCCTGTTTCACTATTACGTGTCAGTAGAATCCTCTGCACTGTAATGGTAAAACAGTGCACAGACGTCTATCGAAACATCCTATTTTTGCTGTTTTAGATGTGCCACTTTGTCACCTATAACTGTCTTTATGTTTTTTTTACATTTATAGTAATTTAAAACAAGAGGCCAAAGTCATTTGCACCGAATGACCTCCGCGTAGACTACACGCGCTCAAGTCGGCTTCACTGTGCGGTGTCATTCGTGACAGACAGACTGACGGACAGACTGACAGACAGACACCGCGAACATCGGTATGTATAGGCTGCATCTGCAGCCTAATGAACCACTTTTTAAAGCTGCACAAGCAGACATTTCTGCGACTTCGAAACTTCGTCCTGGAATAATATTTTTGTATTTATATAACTGAATAAAATAGACTTAAGCATTAGGAACGCGAAAACGCACAGAACGATCCGGAATGTATACTTTAGATGTGCATGAAATGTTTTAGCGGCGCTACACGATGTGCAAAAATGATCAACTGCTTCGTCAGCAACAAGCTGAATTCAAGCCAAGAAGATCATGCATGGATCGGATTTTCTCGCTGAGGCAGATAATAGAAAAAGTATCAGAATATCGATTATTATGCTGAACTTTGACCAGATATTACGAAGATGAACCTGCATACTAAAAATAAAGTTTTAGCTCAGTGCATTCAAAAGAGACAGCTCGAACAGTCACACAGACTCGGTTGAACGCATTACCACGCGCTATGCTAACAAGCTTTATTACTTGTATCACATCTCGGTGAAAGCAACATGATCGGTGTAAATCAGCAGATCTACGTAGTTATTCTGATGTGACATGTGATATGACAGGCTCTAATGACGGGGCTCGTGTTCGCCAAGTTGTCAAGACCCAAGAAGCGCGCCGAGACTCTATTGTTTAGTAAGAACGCAGTCATCTGTAAACGAGATGATCAGCTCTGTCTTCTTTTTCGCGTCGGCGACATGCGCAAGTCACATATTGTCGAGGTTACTCACTCTCAGCTTTGTACATGTACATTTAGCTTTATAACAGTCTCCAGACCACATTCAGTTTTGTCACAGTGAGACCACTCCACTGTGCTTAGAGGCAGTTGTTTTGTGTTATGTTAGAGTGGTTTTGGTGAGATTAAAGCCTGATCTTGATCTTCAGTGCTTTGACATTGTTGGCTGGGTTATCTGGCCTGTAAAATCGGTCCCCCATCCCCGAGATGACCAAGGCCTATAATGCGTCAAATGGGACGCCAAGTCCCTCCCTCGCTCACTCACTGATGCTCCGGAGCTAACTTTATTGCTCGTAGAAGTGGATACAACAGAGGTTGCAAGACAGAACCCGTTCTTCGTCATTTCGAAGTCGAACACGAAGGTCAAAGCCAGCGACATACATAATTATGTTTCCTCTTTCATTTATTACCTGCGCACATGCTGCAAGCAGGTATTGTTTTTGGCGGCGTTTTTGTGTCTGTCTGTCCGCATGAAATCTCGAAAACTACTGATCAGAAATCGATGTAACTTTTAGGAATATGTCCCGTATAGTAGTGAACGCTAAAAGTGGTTGAAAGTTGGTGACATATGGCCTTGACCTTTGACCTTGAGAGCTGTTTTGTATTTTTTCATTTTATTTTCAAAAGCTATAACGTGCAACTCAAAAACCATTGGCCATTGTTTTCTATCTTCATCAATCTACTGCGCGTCTTTTGCGGTGCACATAGATTTTCGTTGCCACCAGTCAGAGTATTCTAATGCATGCCACAGGCAAAACTTTACTTAAATCGGAAATTTGTGAGATTTGTGATTTCGGTTTAACAGTTTTGCGTAATAACAGAATTTTCAATAAAAGTGGGAAAATTTGGACAAAAATTTGTCGATTTCATAAGCTGGACTGCACTAGAATGCATGACTGAAAACTGGACTGCAGTACCACTAGCAGACGTCAATCACCCATTTGCCACTTCCGCTATTGCTAACAGCGGTCCGGCTACTCTTATACACTGTGAGCTATAAAAATGTGTCAGTTTTGTTTCGGCTCCAACGTTGTCAAATTTCTACCATTTTTCCGAAATAATGCAGCAACGTGTCTAAAATGTGATAGGAAATATTACATTAATTTTGTTGCAAATTCAGTACACTTGACACGTTTAGAGCTAAAACAATAGTGGCGTCTTTTTCGACTCAGCATGTCCTGTAGGCGCGTCAGACCGGCCTGACTCTTGTATTATGAAGCAGCACTATGGCGGTGTTTATTTCTTCTCTACCGCTGTCTTTGTTGTCGCTCAGAAATTGGCGCCATATTTCTTTTATTTGTTAGTTCTGCGAGAAGAAGACTAATTGGGTTTTAGCTCCCCACAACAGTGTCGGCAACGTGCAACCACAACAAAATGATCTCTTTAGATGTGCAGGATGCCTTTTTATTTTAGGCTATGTGCCTAATTTTGGTGTTCTATCTAAAGAGTTCTAGTGTTATATGTCTGCGCTTCTATAGGCGAAAGACGCCTATCGATCAGGCTGTCCCGTGTGTCCGTTTGTTTGTCTGTGTGTAATCGGCCGGTGCTGCAGACGCATACAGGGTTTGCCGTATAGTTTCGAGCTCTTCGTTCATACCTGCATTAGTGAATTTTGTGTTAACGTTTTGAACACCGTGTTTGTCGGCGTTTCTATTTCCAGCAGCCATAGATGTCTCGTTTTTGAACCTTTAGTGCTCTGTTTAGTTGGGCAATTACCTGCGCGCATGCTGCGAGCCGCACAAAATCTCGAAAACTTTTGATCAATTATTAATGTAACTTGGTAGGAATATGCCCCATGGTGAACGCTTGAAGTGATTGGAAGTTGGTGACATTTAATTTTGACCTTTGACCTTAGGAGCTATTTTAGCATTTTTTTCAACTTAGGCTGTACCTTTTGAATGGCTTCACCTAGCAACTTTATTTTTTCGTACGGTGATACATCTTCAAAATATCTAGGTCACGGTTTAGTTGTAACGTGCAACTCAAAAACTACTGGTCGGAAACTGCTGGGGCTTGATTGGAATATCTGTTATGATAATGCTCGAAGTAATTCGGAGCTTTTGACATTTTGACCTTGACCTAAGACATATTTTTGTATTTTTTCTAATTCAATATCTGAGTTTTAAATAGGTCTAGCTTAAAAAAGCATCTTCAGTTTCAGTGTGAAGATCATTGTTAGAATATCTAGCTCACCTTCGAATTTCAAGGTCATAGGGTTAATCTCAAGGTCACGGTTGCAAAACAATGGCAGCACGCAGGTCTGTGCTCCCCTCGGATACAGCTTAATTGGAATTATTAGAACGAGAGCTCGACTACATACTGTAGCCTACAGTCGACATATCAAAATTTATCGGAAGTAGTTGCCATGGTAACAGTGCCGTATGACGCGTGGAATGTTGCTATCGACGCGCCACGCACCGGCCGGCCGCCGACATGTGTGGTCCGATGAATTGGCACCATTCGTGACGTCATGCCGGGGTCACATGACCAGTCACGTGGTCTTCTACTAGCTGATGTTTACGGCCTGTGGGCGTGCCGGATATACAGATACACGGGCCACCAGACAAATGCGAGAATGATTCAGCGGTCGTTTCGACGGAAATTAAGAACTGCCAATTACCGTTTTATCGTTTTGTTTGTGTCTTGCATACTCACTACAGACAAGACGTAACAGTCAATGTGACTGATTTTTGTGCGTCTACCCGCTTATAGGCGAAAGAGAAAATATCGCTTGAGCCGTGATTCTGTCTGTCTGTGAGTGTGACGGCCGGCGCAGCATAGGCGTGTCAAGGGCTGCCGTAGATTTTCCTATTCCTGCAATTTGTACAGCATATTTAGACTCAGACTTTGCTTATTTGCAGTCTCACGTTCAATATTGCAGATGTTACTAAAATGCGTTGTTATTTTAGCCGCTGTGCTTATAATAATTCTAAATGGAACAATAAATTAGTTATGCGGTAATGCTGTAACGCGGTCGTTGAGCTTTGCACGACGGTAATTGTAACTAATGCGAGTCATACCGAATGTACACACTGTACATTCATCACATCCAGGACACCTGGACACGTCTATTTCGCTGCAGACCCTAAATCATACGGATAAAAAAGATCTTTCGTTTAATGATCAAATCAGCATAACGCTCAGTCTAGGATTTGGGCTATTAGTGGGCTACGCGTATCAGATGGCGATGTGTGCGACTAGATGGCAACGGCGATCACGTGACACGGACGACTGCAACTGCAGCGCTGTCTGTCAGATCATCTGAATTGCAAAACCATTCTGCTACTGCCGCTGCCGCGGCTATATCCGTGATGACTGCCCTATATGGCGCGGACTGTCTCGCCAGCACCCCGGGGACCAATCCATTATGAAATCTGGGGACACTGTCTCAGTGTCTGTGGCGTGGTTTGCATTGTTTCGGTTTTTGTCGAACCGTAAGCGAATTGTCTGACACTGACTTAGGAAAAAACAAGTTTCACACTGACGAGAAATGATTTTCAGTTTGAACAGAAGAGAAAAGGCACCATGATTTTGACTGGAATATGATTACGACACGCGGGCAGAGGCCGCATCTAACACTCTCACCGTCGCCATGGGGGATTGGGAGACCCCATCTAATACAATGTTTCTTGGATCTTAAGGAGTCTCCACTCTGAAAAGGACGTCGATTTGTTTAGCCGTTTTAGCACAGCCCGCCCGCGTGACAGACGCTGAGATGCCGGCATCATTGATCCGCATCTCATGAATTCAATACGGCTTAACAAGCAAATAGGCAACATTTGCTGTGTTTTTACACAAAATCATTTCTCACAAACACATAAAATGCGATATTACGACTTCACGCACGAAATCTGACGACTTTGTTAGGCCTAGGGTTTTTGTGCAGACTGCAGATAGTGCAGGTATTATATGACCATCCTCTCGCGTCACATTTTACACGGAGCACATCACTATCAGCCGCGACTGAGTGTTGATGGCTTGGCTTGCGAGGCATCAGTTACGCCATGCCGCCACTGCTGCTGATGCTGGTGGTGCTGTTGACGTTTGATACTGATGTATCACACTGCACTGCAGGAAGTCAGTCGGCCAGTCACTACACTGCACGGGGCACACTGACTATGGTATTTTGCTTTGATCTGTCGAGTGAGACCACTTGGCTATCACTCTTACCGGCGGTGGCGGACTGTAACAGATGGGCTTAGCTGATAACCGCTGTTTAAGCCTTTCGGTGCAGTGGAAATTGCCATTTTAACCTCACCTAAACTTGTACCTTTACGGTTTACAGGATAAACATGCCGTTGTCGTTCTAAATGCATCAGCAATATCATTAAACTATTGCAGTTGAGTATGCCAGCCACAGATGAAGAATGTCTATTTTGTCATCATCATCATCATCAGTAACGCATAGTGGGGGATCGTTGCGCTGCTTCACGGTGACCGTTGGCGACCTCCGATGTCGACAACTCTGAAGGGATACGGCATTGTCTTCCTGCATATGTGACAGTCAGGTGTGGTGAGGTTGGCCTCGGGGTCGCCTCCGCTGTGGGTCTGGTGTCATGAGCCGTCGTGCGCGATTTTGTGAATTGTGCTTATTTGCTGAGTACCCTACACGTATCGTAAATAAATGATTTCGTAACTAAGCATAACTTTGGTCACTGCTTTATATTGTATTACTTTAAATGATGATGACGTACAGCCATTCAGTGCTGCACTATTCTCGTGCATCCATCACGACAAACAGACAGACACAGAGAGATGACCAAACAGAAGCGATTACTGATGCGTTGTAAGCGTGAATCAGGTGACAGTCGCATGCGAATCACGCACGACCTAGCCATCCAATTGTCGACCTGTGCTTTGCTTTGCCGCTGTCGCTGCTCTAGCCACGAGAACGAGTGAGTCCCGGCACATTTATTTCCGCGCCAATGACCGCAGCAGCCTTCTTCATCTAGCAATCCACTGCCAGTCGCCCTGCAGTCAATTCCGACTGTTGCTCCCGTGGGACACGCTGGAATATGGCGCGTAGCATCAGAACTACACGACTTCTCGTTAGCGATTTTGCGTCATCTAATAGTGCACCACACGTGGGCCGGCTCGGCGCGCTGCATGCTTTGTCATAAGAGTAGAATGTTTGTCGCAGACATTGTGTTGCGACTGCACGGTGTAAGCACGGTACTAAGAGCTAGTACGCTTTATATCATGCTTGCTATTGTCAATAGACGACGCTCCGGCTTCCAGTGGTAATGCGTTGGGCACATCAACGCAGTTACGGTACGTTACAATACATCGAGCCTGGTTACCATTGCCGAACCCGGTTTTTAGCAGAGATAGCTTTGTGCATTACGTTTTATTATGTAAGCTTACAGATGCATGGGACACTTAAGGCGCTATAGCATAAGCCTATACAGTTTTACTTTATACTTTACACTGTGTGTGTACGAGTGCTTCACAACTCACAAGGTTCGTTTGCAGATGTGCCCTGTTTGTGCGTAATTTATCTGCAAATCTTGGTCATTCTTCTGTGCTAGACGAACGAAACGGTTTGTTTTACGACACAGTAGTAGTCCTATACCGTGCTTCGAGCACTCCTAAACAGTGCCGATTTTTCAACAATAGTTACTCGCAGTCCACGTCGACATAAGCTGCAAGCGATACTAAACTTGCACACGAAGTAAATCTTTGCTCATTGCACGGAATCTTTTTGTTCGTGTCGTTATTTTGTTTCTGCTTGTAACTGGCTTAGTGAGTGTTTGTTTTTTTACTAGGAATCCAATGCCTGCTGCATGCGTACGTTCGTGCTATAAAGTATGCGACGTGCAGGGGCAGCTGATTGCGTTGCATGCAAGCGTGACGTCGCTTGATGTGCTACAGAGCCGATTTGTCTATCAATCTTCTATCGAACTCGCGATGCAGCGTCTGGCGATGTTATCGATCACTGGTCCAAGTGATGCGACCACACACACTACGTAATGTTGATTGCTCAAACGCTGTTGCGCACTGGGTCTAGCTTTGAGCCGGCCTCAGCGCTAGCAGTGGCTAAGTATAAACCTAGCTAATGCCACAGTCGTCCGGAAGGAAGGATAAAGTAAACGTTTGACAGGCTATCGTGTGAATGTGGCGTGGTAATGTGTTCAGTCGTGTATGTGTGCTTGTATGCCTGCCTAGTCTGTTTGTTCCATGCGAGGTCTAAATTTTAAATGCCTCGACCTACAAATGTCATATGGAAAAAACAGTTGTTTATGTAGATTACAATAATTCATGATATGTTGTGACATGATGTGTGCAGGCGCATGTGCGGGCGATGCTGATAAAACGTCGGACCACACAAGAAGGCGAAGTGATACCACTCTATCAGTATGACCTACAGCTAGGCGAGTCAGGAGAGATGGATGACAGGCTGTTCATGGTCTGGCCGATCATCATCGAACATCGCATTAATGATGAAAGTCCGTTCTGGGACATGTCAGCTGACGGACTACAGCAAGAAGTGTTTGAACTCGTTGTGGTCCTGGAAGGCATTGTTGAGTCGACAGGGATGACAACACAGGCCCGCACGTCCTACCTGCCCAACGAGATCCTCTGGGGTCACTGTTTTGAGCGCCTTGTGACGTACCAGCGCGATACGTGTCAGTACATGATCGACTATTCGCGGTTCCACTCAACAGTCGCTGTCGACATGCCTCCATACAGTGCCAAGCAGTTAAAAGAAATGGCCACTGCGGGCCGTCACGGCAGCACCAGCAGTAGCATATCCTCCTCGAACAGCGTTGCCGGCGACGACGACGATGACGCGGACGTCAACGAGGGCGTCCCGTCGCCGTCTCCGCGGTCCGATCTCTCTGCCAAGCCGGTGCGCAGCGGCTCGATGTCTGTGCGGCCAGACGCGGGGGGTCGGCGGCGGACAATACCATCACTGACTCGATCGAGTGGCATCAGCAGCGCGGCACTGGCGGCCTTCGATCTGCAGCCGGATGATGAACAGTCATTCCAGACTATGATTGACTGTAGCAGAGTTGCATTGACTACCAGTAGGCCTACAGACGGCGACAACAGCGCCTACGGCTTCTTCTGATAACTAACTAATTATATTATGATACCTCTACAAGTGTGTAGGCTATGGCTAATTATTTCGTGAGTAATTTCGCAAACCCAAATCGTCACCATTTCACTCATCTGTTTGTAGACAGTAACGGGTTTTACTTTTACCCCAAGCTGCCAAGCAGTGTCTGTAGCCTCCCCTCCAAAAAAGAATGGTAAGACGAGGCTGTTTCTGGCACTCTGTCTCTGCAAATTTGCAGAGAATTAGAAACTTTGTTATGCGATCTTATGTGCTGCACGCACAATACTAATTCAGTATTTTGGGGGGGGGGGTATGTATATTTTAACAACAGAAATAGCGGCATGATTATGCGTTAAGTCGCATCTAACGTTTGAACGCGTTGATCTAGAAACTTTATTTTTGGTATCCTACATACCAAGGTCATAGGCTCAATGTCGACAGTCTGCAGATCGGTCTGTATTTTTTAAAACGTTTATTGATGAAATTCGGGTGGATTTTGTTCAGTCTTGCAGCTTTGTGAAGTAAAATAGGCGTGCAAAATTACTTGAGGCGGGTGACGTCTTCAGCTAGCGTCTGTGTCTGTTAACCAGGGTGTCACAAATCGAACCACTGAACAGAGAGACTTGTAATCTTGCATGCAGAGACTTACCGATCAACGCTGATCACCAACCAAACACTAGGTCACCTTGGCCTACTTAAGCCAACTAGGCGTCACTGTCCATGGGTGGTTTGTTCCAGTTTTTATTGATATACATTTTGCTGTCAAATTCGCTGTGAACGCACAGTGACGTCGTCTCCTTGCGGTGTTTGCAAAGTACTACGTCATCACAATTCCAACCATGCAGACAGATGCGGCTGCAGCTGCTATGTTTATCATAGCCGAGATGCCTTTTTTGATGTCGCTACCGTTACTTTGCCCCATAACCAAGGCCGCATAGAATCCGTGGGGAAATCGGAAGCCCTCGTCTTATACAACTTTTCTTGCAAACAAATGGTCTTCAGACTCTCCATTCCAAACACGACATTAATCCGCGTAGCAGCTTGTGCAGGGTGTAGGCACATCATAGACAAACTTACGGACACACCACGCTACAGGAACATCGGTCGCAATAGTTTCCGTCTAGTGCTCTATGCGGCCTAAAAACTGCAACTTGTAATAATTATTCCTGAAATTTTTATACAGACGAGGTGACACTGTCTGCGTGCATCCTCACGGAAAGATTTATTACTGTAATTTTGAAGTCATGTCCATTTGAATACGGATTCTACTGTAAGTACGAATCCAGGCATTTTTGTTCCAGAATGCTTTCACCGACGCCTATAGCACCACCGTGCTTTATCTACACTCGTTAGGTGGCGTCACAAGGCCTTCGCGGCGTAAGGAAAATATTATACTCCATCTGAGTTGTATAGTTGATTATTTTATTCATTCATAAATAATCTTGTCGAATTTCTCGCGAAAATAGCACAGGTAAAAGTTTTGACTCAAAGATAACAGAATTGCGCAAACCAGCATCATTCCACACAAAACTCCACGAATTGGCGGCGACTTTCTGGTTTCAACAATACTGTTATTTTTGACAGCAGATTCTAGTGCTTTTTAGGCTGCATCGAATGCATTAGATGCAGACTATTGTTACCAGTGTGTGCGGTGTCTCTATGTCAGTCTGTCCGTCTCTCCGTCAGTCTCTCTGTCTGTCGGTCACGCGGCTGAACTCGGTGGCGCGTGCAGTGCGTGCGGGGTTATTCGGTGCAGCCTTTTCCAAATTACTTTGGCCTCTTGTTTATGCTATAGCGGAACAGCGAATTTTGATTACAGTCGTGCTATGACGTCTACCTACATGAGCGAAACGATTCGACATAGTAGAAATGGACTTTAAAGCCATGATTACTGTATCATTTGAATAATAATTAATCGCACGACAAAGCGTATAAATTTATTAAATTTTTATACCGTTTGTACTTTGCATATTGCTGTTAGAATGTGCTATTAAGATTGTTGAAAATAAACCAATATGTTTCTAATGTTTTGCGTCATTGGCACTCTAATATTTGTCGCTCTGGAGCAGGTTTCGAAGCTTTTAGTTCGCAGAAGCCTAAAGCTTGGCTTTCAGAACCAATTTTACCAAACAATCCATCATGTGGTTGTCTGCCAACTTAGCGGACGAAGCAAAACACAACGTCACTTGAACGTTTAGCTGACACTGGGTCTTTGCCAATTTGCTGACAGCACGAATCGTTTTTCACGACTTTGAACTTTTTCGCGACCAGGCGACTGCGTTCTTGTTAAAAGACAATTGATGAATTTGACTCAAAATAAATTTTTCTGCGACGGTACTAGGGTTCGGACCTCGTCGACTCTGGTAGACGAGCTTTAATTCCTGCAAAACGAGCATAGCGACGATCAACACGTGGCCAAAGCTAGTTGGCGATGGCCGACTCAAATCCCCTTCCCTTTCCGTTGCCGTGAGTGATCGGGACCCCACCTAACACAGTATGCTTTGGACCCCGAAGAGTCACCACCTTAGACAGGACCTCGATCCGTTCAGCAGTTTTGCAAAGATCAAGGGCACACAGCACGTCACGGGAACATCGATCGTTATAATCTGCATCTCGTGCAATCATGCCATCGATGTGGCCTAAGCAGTCCGTATAGTGCCACTAACCTTGGACTTAAAGGCTTTAAAAGATGGCTAATAAGTAACAACAGCATAATACGATAAATTATGCGATAGCGAGTTAAATGCCGTCGGTTTGTCATTGGAAAGATTTGCATGGCCATGGTTCGTTATTGCAGACCTTTACATTAGTTTGTTAAGAAATGCCCGACTACAAGCTGTTGCTCGCTGTTGTCCAACAATGTCGTCGCACGCCTTTTCATCAACTGTCTTCGACGAAACATCATATGCGTCGGACGGATCCATATTTCCCTCAAGAATGACAATGTAGGAATGACATAAATAAATGTATACAATGACAATGTATACAATGTAATTAACAGACCATGTTTACGTCTCAGTAGGTCATTCGTGGGGCAGTGATTATTTGACTGTCTCCGATGAAAGATTTAACGGATATCACGTCTCTCTCTTTTTACTACTCAGTGACGGGACACAGAAATCATGCAAAATTGTGAGCATCAGTGCACATGTTGAACTAATTTTTATTGTTCTTTAAATTTTGTCATCGTTCTCATATATATGTATGTGATGTTCTAAAGCTGCGTCTAATAAATGAATATAGCAGTAGTGCACGCTCGGGCGATAGGCTAAGCACCGCGACATACTAAACGAAGGATAAGACGCAGAAACAAGAAGAAGTCAACTGCTTTTTCGGTCCATGTCGGCTTCCTACAGTTCTTCGACGGCCAATTTGCAGCAGAAGTATGTTGATCAGAAACGGATTCGCTTGAAAAATAATGTCGACAAGAAAATTCATTCTTGAACTGTGTTTAACAGGCAACGTATGCACGAATACCTGATGATTCAATCCAATATTGCCACTCTAACTGTTAGCAATTCGTGTTAATTATATACTAGTTTATATGTATATATAGCTTTATTCGCTTGAAAAAGCAGCACAATAGAACGTGAAATACAAATTATACAGTACAAAGTAGCGAAAGTACAAATAAGTCACAAAAAAAAGCAAAATAATGAAAATAAAATGAAAAAATTAAAACCGTTAAAACCATGGAAAAAGCACACATATGCTGGTTTGTTATAGCAACGCTGCAGACTAGCACAACCCATCTAGAAGGTAAATGTGATGATCGTTTGGCTTAATGCGTAAAGGTGCGGGCATGCAGCTGTTTGCAGGCAAAGGCGACTCCAGGAATTTGTTATGGCAAGTGTATAATTAACGGGCCTTCATTCTTAGTTTTATTGAGCTTGGTCGGGTCACAAACAACGGAAGGTCGGTCGGATAACTTTTATAGACTATACGAGTTTGTCAGTGTCTTTAGACGCAGTAGTACTCGGCTTCCAGGCATCCCGTAGACCCGTACTACTAGGTCCTGTGGTCAACTTCTACTGCAGCTGCTTGGAGCGGAACGGGACGTGGTCTGCAGAGTAGAAGCGTAGCGTCGGACCGACATTAAAACGATTGACGACGAACATCTTTATCGATCGTGCTCCGGTTGTCGTGTGACGTGTTAGATGTCCGGATTCCCGATAAGTTCGGTCCGCATTTCCATATACTGCGGGTTTATTAGTCCATGTGAGCGCTTAGATTTGGCCAGGCCACGTGCGAGTGCGAGGCTCATTTTGCTGCTGTTGCTGTTTCTTTGCATGGGTGACTGCGGCATCAGCTAGGACTGTAAAGTAACAGTCAGCGCCGAGGCCGGTTTTAAGGCAAGGCCCAATGCGCAAGAGCTTTTACTGCAAAGTAGAGAAAATTTGGTTTGGTGCTGAATTTGTCGCCGTTGATGATCCAGCTGAACTAGAGCACTAGTCAATCAATTAATTAATCAGTTATTGTATGACAGCCCGGAGCTGAATTAACATACAAATACATACGAATTATTACACACAAAACACACATCAAATGAAAACATACAAACGAAATAAAATGCTAGAGTCACTGATAGCTTGCGAGTGAATACGGAAGGATAGAATTTTTCCTGGCGCTGGTCATTCGGGCGAGACAAGACAACCAATCTATTTAGCCACGATCGTACAGCTGCACAAAATAGAACACCGAAACCACTACACAAGTTCGTCGATGGGTCGACAGAAAATGGCAGACCTGAAAATGGCAGACCTGAGTTGCAGCTAATTCTAATTAATTACTTTTCATGCAAATCTAATTCAGTGACAGGCACGTGTTGCACTATGACCATGTAAGGAGCTGTAATACGGCTTTAGTAACACAGCAAGGGCACGTTGTAGCATAAATAGTGCATCACTCACCCCCAACGTGAAGACGTCTTCATTCAGTTTGGCAGAGCCGTCGCAGTGATTCACAACGCGCTTCAGATATAATATCGCTCCTATCTTTTGAACTTGTTTGTACAAGTTGTTCTCACACGCATATAAATAGCCACGTCCTTTCGGAATCTTTTCGAAAAAGCATCGCCGGGAAACATTCAAATCAGCCTCCATTGTCCTCAAAACAGACGTAAGTAACTGCCGCTGGTCCGAATCATGGCCTGAATTTATATGTGGTTGCCGTCGATATTTAGCAAGCCGGCGTACACGACACCTATGCATG
>Ga0126335_1000883_pt1 | contig 15659 bp, 8 predicted proteins | sample OlaspJWI45metaG_FD_108409 | JGI IMG/M metagenome (GOLD analysis project Ga0126335, IMG submission 108409) | Marine gutless worms symbiont microbial communities from Oahu, Hawaii - Olavius sp. 1 OAHU.JWI-45 metaG | ecosystem: Host-associated > Annelida > Digestive system > Unclassified | place... | reverse complement strand
TGTTTAAGCTTCATTTCTGTCAAATGTTACCAATGTTAGACAACATTTGACAAATTTATTGTAAAAATTAAAAGGGTGCACTTTATTATGGTTCACAGTGTAGAATGTTTTCTGGCATAACTGGCGTCACTTCATACTTTGAAACCAAAAAACCTTTTAAAACTTAAGACCCAAAAAACTTTTTAAAACGTAGATTTTTTCCAGCTCCTGATGAAGATCACAACTGTTGACTTCATTTTGGTGACACTTCATCGCGTCGATATATTTCACAGCCGACACAGCGGTGACAGCTTGAGACTTGATATGAAGACTTGATTTTTACTTGAGGCTTGACATCTGCTACAAACTCAACGTACTGAAAAGTGGAAACCACAAAAAGCTGCTGTTAACTGTGATACGCTTAATTGTGCATGTACCTAAGTCCGTACATTCGCGTTTGCAATGTTTGATATTGAGAGGCGGAGTTTAACTTCCAGACGTCGAGTGAGATGGATGGGCACTAATGCCTGTAATGCTGTTTTGTTTTGTTTAGCAAGTTACTTTGTGTAAGTTTTTTTGAGATTATTGTTTTTATTGCGTAACGTTGCAAACAGGAAATGTTGTGATTGTTTTAAGCTTTAGAAATATTATAAGCGTGCTTCGGAATTATCTGATTATTGTTCAACATGATCAGCTGAAAGCTGATAAAGCACTTCGCTTACAGAACACTGCGAACAGGCGATAATAGTAGCATTCTGACGTCCGTCTGAAGAAATTCGACTCCGTTGAAGCTAGTACTATGTGTCATGGCTGCTGCAAGTGTGAATGTCAGCTTGGACGACATCGATCTTTCCACACTACGGGTGAGTTTTTACGTGCCGTTGTGATTATGTTGAGAATCCAGAGTGTCTATTCACACGGCGGACGTTTCCTTTTGTCAGTCATATATCTATTCAAACGGTCCGCGCATGCAAACAGAACAGTCTTCTTCAACGGATTATTTATGTGTGTTAGTAAGCTGCTTTTCTAACAGTATGGCGATTATAGGTCATTAAACATAGATCGTTGACTTTCAGAAGGTCTGTGCATTTGCTTGAAATTGTCTTAACTCCACTTTTGTCAGGACAAGTTTTTCACGTGATGTCATGGTGACTTACTTCCCACAAAGCCGTTAGCACTTTGCAGCCCGTTCGTCATATTTTTCGCATTATCGCGCACGACAGCGTGGACTTTGCAATTGAGATTCCATTTCGCGATTACTCCGTTAACGAAATGTCTTCCATGGAGTGAGAGTTAAAGGTGTGGCTGACCAGCCTGGCTACTAGCAGTGGTGACTGCTGATCACCGGACCCAGTTGTTTGTCGATCCAGTGACCCGTTACACTTAGTATTCTGAGACTCGGTGCACTAAGCCATGCTCCAAGTAGGCCTATCAGTCATACAGCAACTCTAGCAGTTTCCTTAGTTTCATGCTCAGTATGCAGCTGATCTACTCCTAGCATTTTTCTGACCAGGGGAAGAGCTCGCCGATCTGTTACTAGTAATTTATCGGATATTAGTGCAAGATCGCCGATGTCACTGTGTCACTGCCGGTAGTGGTATTGGTATCTAGCATCGGTATCAATCAGTGTCATGTATCGAGGTATCAAGTATTGACGTCAGTGATGGCATTGTCCTAACTCTAACTACTTACAGTTCAACAGATTGCGTGGTTGCTTGCTCAGTAGAAATCAGATCTGTGTTCACTGGGTCGTGGGCTTGAGTTGTGGCCAAGTACCACTCCATAGTAACCTTGCCAAGTTCCATTAATTACATTTATGTGCCTCTGTCGCCAAGAAGTATAATTTGGTACTGGCCTACCTACTGGGAAGTAAACAGACACACCAGACGATGTACTAGCCCGCAGGCCATATACACCACACGCCAGCCGAATCAGATATTATGTGTGTATCTGTTAGTGGTACAGGGTTAGGCTTAGGATGAGACTTAGGGTTTCAAGGTTATGATCTAGGGCCATTGTGCCAATGTGGCCAGTGCATGGTTTATACTAAACCCTAGCCTCATATCTGTGGTCTTGCAGTGTAAGCTGGTGTCTAGCTGACTGCTGTTGTAATGGAGATCAGTGCCACCCCATGAGCCGTGTGGCTTGGGAAAGACTTACCGTTGCCATTATTATGTTGTCTTTGATCTGGTGATACACAATTTTTTGGCTGTTGTTTAGAGTCCTTAGAAATATGGAGATTGATGATGATTTCAGTTACGATAAATATTAGGGCTGTACCAAATATTCTGTCTGTATTCTATTTGGGCTGAATGGTGTATTCATATTCGGCTGAATAATACTGCTAAAAGTCAACCGAATATGAATAGTCATTTATGTGCACTGCAGTAACACAGTGGTCGCATTGTGAGTACAAAACTGACTGCCTTTTCACTTAACTTTGAATTAGTTTTAGCAAGTTTAATGACTTTGTGAGTACACATGTATTTTAGACTCATACTAATAAATTGATGACACTGAATGTGAATGAATATCTTATATAACGATGCTAAGTTTAATGATGATGAATGACAGTGACATTGCTTCAAAGTTCAAAGCAACTACATATTTTATTCGTATTCAGCTGAATAGTAAAGACCCCTTATTTGGTGCAGCCCAAATAAATATAGAATTAGACCTAATTAGAGTAGCTGTTTAGAAATAAAAGTGGGATGGGGCCTTCTTACATTTCGCATTTTTGCAAACTGTTGTGTTTTTTTCAGTTAAGTTATGTTGTATTAGTAATGCAGAGCTGATTCCAGTGCACTGACTCTTGAGTGTTTTTACATTATTTATGATAAACTTTGTTGGCATATTGTACGCATTAGTAGATGTGGATGTGAATGTGCTATAGGATCCAGCAGGCATATTTGATCTGATTGAAGTTGTTGGCAATGGAACGTATGGCCAAGTTTACAAGGTGAGTCAGTCATAAAGACATAACAAGTGGTCAAAGTAATTTGACAAGGCTGCACACACAGTACACTGCATGCACCGCGGCCGCTGATTTTGGTCACGTTGAGAAACTGACAGACAGACACCACAAGCATTGGTAAGAATAGTCTGCATCTCATGTATTCGATGCAGCCTAAAAATTGGTAGAATTTTTTGTGCATTTCTGTAGCCAGTAGCCTTCACTGATTGTTTTTAATTTTTTGTTGCAGTCCGTGTTTCTTGTTCATTGCTAAGCCGTGTAGCATCTAGCAAATTTTAGGTCCTGACCGGGATTGTTAGCTCTCTGTCTTTGCATATCAGACACACGTTAGTATGAGCTGTGGTCGCTGGATGAGTTCTGTGGATTTAAATGTCTTTCTAACAGCCGTTACCATTAATCTTTATCTTGCAGTGGTGACAGTAAAATTTGCAATACATTGCAAACTGCTGAGTTCTGACGTGTTCGTAAGTTGTCCGAATTGGAAATACACTTGAGATACACATTTACAGACATTAAGTTTACAACATCCTGCTGGGCAAAATTGACGTAACTTGATAAAGGGATTGTACATTGATGACATTTGACTTTGGCCTTGAACCACTTTTGTGTTCAAGCTCAAACTTTTGATTACATTGCTGTTGCAGTTTCATTTTAGGTATGGAGGTACATCTTCAGCTTAAGTTAATTTTTGAGTTCCAAGGTCATAGGGTCGAGTTCATAGCTACAGAGAAGTGCCAGGTTTGTGCTTCCCTCAGAGAGAGTTTAATCGTTTTGTGTGAATGTGTGATGTGTAATGATATAGGGTCGTCATACAAAGACTGGGCAGTTGGCTGCTATAAAGGTTATGAATGTTACTGAAGTAAGTCATCTCCTCATTATTTTAGACCCTTGGCATCTGTGACATTGTTTTTGTTTGTTTTTTTTTGTTCATTGGCTCATGCTGAGCTTATTTTGTAGCACATCAGAATCTCACTGTATATTTGTGTCTGTCTGTTAGCCAGGGTGATGGGAATCATAACTGCTAGATATAGAAACTTGTAATATTGCATGCATAGACCTACTGGTGAACAAAACCAAAAGAAGAGGCCAAAGGGATTTGGTAAAGGCTGCACCGAATGACACCGCACACGCGGCATACGCTGCCGCCAATTCGAGCTGCATGACAGACAGACACCATTAACATCAGTAAGAATAGTCAGCATCTGAAGCATTTGATACAGCCTGAAAACACTCTGACCTACTTTACTTGGATTATTAAGCTCATCATCGACATCTGTTTACTGCAGCTTACGATGCACTTTGCTTTATTGGCATTTATTATGTGACATATCTGGTCAACTGTGTTTCACAGCCCATGGGCTGTCAGTGTCTACTTATGTATGTTTGTATGTAAATGTATTTTCTCTTTTTTATACTTTTGTGTCTTCACCTCTTAGGTAAGCAGTGGAGGCATTGTGTTTCTGGGTATGCATGCTGTTTGTGTCTGATTCCATTGTATTGTCCTGACTGAAGCAGTCAATAAATTTTTACCGGCCAGTCCACGCTGCTGTCACGTGACCACTGCAGATGAGTGGTAGTACAGTACCAGAAATTATTTCAGTAGGCAGAGGCGTAACACGGCATCCACTATTGCACGCCTCAGACATTGTGTCGATGTCGATGACATTTGCCATTGGATGGCAGCAAATCGTTTGCAGATGAATGCTGCTAAGACTTGAATTGCTCTGGGCTGGCTCCAAACACAACATTTTGTTGTTGGGTAGCCATGCTGCAGTCTGCATCTCCGCTCAGATACTGTGACTGTCAGTGATCATGTACGGGTGCTCGGAGTCACTTTTTTCGTTTGACTTAAGTCTCGAGAAGCATGTCTCTAAGATGTGTTCAGCTAGCTTCGTCAACTTCGTCGAGTCTGAGTCACTTGATGACGGATCAGCGGCAACGCTCGTTCATGCTTTTGTTACGTCTCGCGTCGACTATCAGTGGTCAGTGACACACAGAAATTCGACCGCGGTCTGACGACACTCCTGCACGATGAGCTCCATTGGCTGGACGTGCCAGAGAGAGTCACCTATAAGCTGGGCGTCATGATGTACCGCTGTCTTCACGGTCTGGCATCTCGGTACCTCATCGACCATCTCACTCCTGCCTCTGACGTCGCTTCACAGTTTCGTCCGCGTTCCGCAAACCAACATCAGCTTATTGTACCTCGCTGTCGACTCAATACATACGGCCGTCGGGCATTTTTGATTGCCGGTCCAACGGTCTGGAATTCGTTGCCATGCGAGCTGAGAGATCCAGCATGTGGTTTTGACAGTTTTAAACAGTTTCTCATGACAATCCTTTTTAGTCTCTACTGCTGTCACCAGCGCATTAGAGGTTTTCTTAAATGATATGCGCTACATAAATTCACGTTTTACTTACTTACTTACTTATGCATTGATGGCTTTCCATCAGGTTTTATCTGTGGTAGTTGTATTTGCTATCAGTGGCGTAACTTCAAATTTTAGCACCCTCCTGCAGAAAGCAGCTTGAGGGCCCCCTTTACTGGCGAGATCCTCTGCAAAGTTATTTGTTCTTTTATGGCATTTAAATATGCACAGGCTTATGTTTTAGCATTATTTCATGCAGTGTGATTATCCAGAAATGTAGCATGCCAGCAGGGTTGGCAAGTTTCTGTTAACAGTGGTTAAACCGCGGTTTAATCTGGTTTAAACCTTCGTAGCTGAAACAGGTTTCTGCCAGAATATTATACAAAAATGAAAGAACTCATAGTTATCATGTGTTGTTGTCACCGTGACTGCATATGATAGGCAACGGAGGCTATCATTACCGGCAGAAACTGCGGGTTTTAAAATGACTTTTCTGGCACGGCATAAGAGGTGTAGACACATAGCGGACATCCGGCCAAATTTGACTTCAGTCGGCCCATATTTGGGGATTTTTGGTAGGAAAAACCCAAAATTACTATTTTTCGACATTTTACCTTGCATGGACAATCTGTGAACCGATATTCGTGAAATTCAGCTACAGTTCCCATATTTATTTAAAATTTGAAGAAATTCAGTTTATAAATAAGACATTTATTTCAGGGGACCATAGTGCAGAAAGTAGGGGTGAAATCCCAAGAAAATTGTCTGTGGGAAAAACAGGCACGGACATCCTCTATCCACATGTCAAGTCGGTGAATTTGAAGAATCACATATTGTGAAATGTGTCATTATTTAGGTCACTTGACGTACTTTTAAAGTTTGCAAATTTTGCATTTTCTTTGCAACGTTTGAAGCTAGAAGCTTCAAATTCGTTGCATTTACTCTCTATGAAGAGTATTATCTACAACTACAAAACTAGGTCAAAAGGGCATAACCTAAGTCATGTGAACTGTCTTTAAATTTTGGGATGGCAGTTATGGCCTAAAGAAAGTTTTAGGGGGTTGGCGACGTGTGCACAGATTAGTCACGTGACAGCCGATGCACTACAAACGTTGAAGGTCTTGAGGTCAAAGGTTAAGGTCATGACGTAAAAACGAGATCCATCACAAGTTAAGTTAGTAATATTGTGATGTATCTGTGAGTCACGCTTCACCGCACATCATGGTGCATGAGTACGTGTTTATGACACCTTGTGAGCAACTTCAGGCAGTGGAGTTGGTTTCACTGTTTGCAGTCGAGGCAGTAGTTGTTGATGCCTGTCGATATGAATTCAGTCAGTATACGAAGGAATGAGCGAATGTCATCGATTACAGGTGTCGTTTTGCTACCATCTGGTGTACTGCCATTTAGGACGTCGTGTGTTTTGGGGCTCCCAGAGCCGGCGGCTATAAGTGCCACATTTTCTAGCTTTAATTGTCTAGACCAACACTCCAACAGTATCTGAAATGCAATTATGTTGCATATTTAAGCTTTAGCGAGTTTAATCTTACATTTTATCTTACCGTATGATGTGTCGTAACTCATAAGTAATATTGTTTACCAGAGAAATATGTGGAAAATGCATTGGCAGTAGCCTGCAGTTTTGTATTGTTGCTGGTCTTAGTAATTAATGTGTTAAAGTGCGTTAAGCCACATAATTCTGTTTTCCTTAGCATGGCCTTGCATATGTCACTCTGGCTGGTCCAGAATAGGAGCAGACTGGGCGACGTCCCCAAGTAATATACCAAAAATATTTTTGCAGCATAGCAACAATGCTACTCATGTACTCATTTTATGAGTACAGATTGATTGGGCATATGAACACGCCTACTTGTGGTGCTTGTCTGTTGCGCCAATGCAAGTGACGTTGGGTTATGTGTACAAGCTTGTGGTAATGTAGTAGGCAGTGTTGCTGTATGCTTGAGATCTGGCTGGTTGAGGCCTGCTGCATTGTATGCTTGACAGCTGCTGTGTAATGGCAGACTAGCTAGCTGATCTGATGTGAGAAAAAAGTGCAGCAGCAGCAGCAGCAGCAGGCATGATAACTGAGCTGCACGTTGGTGGTATAATTCAATGTGAGTAGGCTGACTGTGGCTTGCTGACTGAGCTCAGCTGCTGTCCGTCTTTCATAACTCATTATTGGTTGTTCATTTCTGGGTACTACTGTGTAACGCAAGTCAGATATGACGTTTTACTATGAGCAATCAGAAGAACTGTATTACGAAGCGTTATTTGCAAGAGAGAGCATATAGCCATTCATTGTTGTGTGGGATTAATTTAGACCTGCTGTACTATGAGAGAATAGAGATGTATACAATGATGCACTGTATAAATGTACACTATACATTATGTCGATGCCATTTTTAGCCTTAAGTATATCCTTTAACTGGTTTGACTGTGACATTGGCCGTGTTAGAATCATTGCTATAATCGTCATTATTTATCACGTTGAATGGCAGCGCGCAAGAACAAAAAATACGAAACATGCGAATCACAGAATAAACAAATTGTTAAAACTATAAAGTCTGTGTACCACGCAGGCCGTCACCTACAGGCGCACACACAGGTCGGCACTGGCTGATCCATTTATGCGACTGTTGCCTATAGGCGCGTAACTGCATAAAAACTACATTATAGAATTGCTAAAGGTTTACAGCTGTGCGGCCGGCCGGTGGGGCTGTTTTTATTACAAGCATTCCATTGTTGTACTGAGCTGTTCACAATTAGTACAGAGGTGACGTGACAGCTACAGGCTTGTAATAACAGCGACCCGACGGTGAGGCGGGGGAGGAGGGCCTGTGCGCTCCGGATAGGGACATGATGGTACTTTCTGTTGGTTCGCGAATTCTGATAGTTTGGTACTAGCAAACAAAGACAGATGGACCAGAAGAGACTGGGGTCTATTGCGTCTTTTTGTGGTTCTTCAAGGCAGCATTGATTTTGATTGTCGGCTGTTTTGATTTTTCTAATTTTTGTCTTTATCGCCCCTGCAGTTTTTTTTAGTGTTTTTACCGTTGTGAAGCTCAGGTTATGTTTATGTAAGCGTACTATGTATGAACTGTGAACTATTAAACCAAAATAATCAGGCATACTTTGGTTCAGTTTTAACAGCCGGCACCTTCAGTATTCCAGCTGTCTGGCTTGATATGGAGTGACGTGGTTGATAATTGTACACAATGTATTGTTGCTATGCTACACCACTATCTCCTGGCCACCTTTACATTGCCAGGTAGAGCCAACATCCAACAGTCTGTTTCCTGCCACCAGTGACATGTACATGTACTTCGTATGCAGTTGTACAACAAGTGGCCAAAGTAATTTGGCGAAGGCCACATCGAATCTGTTGGGGAAACCAGGACTCCCATCTAATATGTTCACTGGTTCCCCAAGAGTCTCCATGCACCCAAAATAGGACCTCAGTCCATTTGGCCGTGTTTGCACAGCGAAGCCGCGTGACAGAGTGACGGACGACCAGGATCGTGGATCGCAATAGTCCGCATGTCATGCATTCGATGCAGCCCAATAAATAAACCTAAGATACTCGCCAAAGCGTTCTACTCTGAGGCCGCCTACACGTCACACATAGAGGCAGTGATTGCCACGAGCAGCTCATTATTGTCCAATCATTAGTGCAATTTGTCACTGGCTGCTTCATCGTCCTAGTGGTCCTTCTGTGTTCCCGCCTACATGTCTCTGTGCCCATGTGTGTTCTTCTATTACCGTGTTGGTACTTACAGTTTGGCATTTTGCATCAGTGCTTGGGTGGAAAGTTTCAGGTGGAGTTGGGACAGCAAGGCAGCTAATGCAACTGATGGCAATGGGATCGTTTCTGTGACACGTTATGAGAAATTAGACGATGTTTAAAATTTTTAAAAATACAACAGAAGTTTTTGGAGTTACAGGGCTGTATTCTGGCGTATTTTTCTTAACTAGATCATTTTGTTTTGGTGTTAATTGTTGTGCATTTATGAGTTTGTGTGCATTTCTTCTTGGTTGCCTGGTTGTCAGTATCACTGCGGTTGATCATTTGGAAAACAGTAAGTGTGTGTTTATTTCACAAGGACACGCACATTAGCAATAACGACGATCTGTCACTGGTTGTGGCGTTCTAGGCAGGCACATGTCTACCGTCCCAACTGGCTTCCTTCAGTGCTTTGACGCTGTTGGTTGGGTCATCTGACCTGTAAAAATCGTACCCGAAATGACCTATAAAGTGTCGAGTGGGACGTTATGTTTTAGCATTATTTCATGCATTATTTCAAGCCTCTACACACTCACTCACCCCTCCTGTGATCCGGTGATCAGCAAGGACGGTAGAGGCTAGCCACGAATGTTCTTCATTTGAATTATCTGTATAATGTATAGTGGAACAGTCAGCAGAGTCGCGTGCTGCAGTGTTCCTATGTTGTGAAGTGCTTTACCGTAGTGTGGTTATAGTGGTGAACGACGTCCGGGAACTCTGATTTATCACCTCCTCGTTAGCAGCCGCCGGTCCATACTGTGTCGCTGTCTCTCTATGCAATGCCGTGCTTAGCGTTGTTTATTATCCCTGCCCACACACATGCACACATTCGCCTTTCATCTCACCGCCGGGCCGCCATCTGATATTGACAGACACTTGCTCTAGTCACATGTAGTAGCATGATATTATACTGACACTTCCTGTGTTATCCACGCTGCTTTGTCGCATGCTTTGGCATCACTAGGGCTGATATCAGACCTATCTTTATATCTTGTCTCTTTTCTTTTTTCTCCGCTAAGCAGTTGTACAGCACAGCTAGCTGGTGGGTCTTTTGAAATGCCGTAAGCAGTCATAAGCCGTTGGCATAATGCGAATGTGTTTTAAAATTGATTAACTGTCGCTGTGCTGCAGGATGAAGAGGAAGAAATAAAACTCGAAATCAACGTATTGAAGAAGGTTAGGTTGTTTTTTATTTGTTATATGACATATTAATTCACATACTCTCACATTCAGCTCCCGACTGCTCCGGGATTATAAGAATGCACCCAGTCCTTTTCTTGGCTGGATGGCAAAGTTGACTTAACCAATTTATGTAGCATTTTATTTTTTTGGTTTTATATATGATGAGTTATTTGCATTCAGTATTGAGTTTTTGGCAGTGGTGTAGTCTAGGGAGAATGCGGAGGAACGCCATTCCCCCAAATATTTTTTTGGGGAACGGTGTTCACATGATATCAGGACAAGGGTAGAGTAGTGTTCCATTGAATAGGCTAGCAAAGAAATGCAAAGTCTATGGCAAAAGTTAACATTTCTTTTATTAAAGTGAAATGCCTGATTTCGTATATCGTAATTTGTATTGGTGAATTGGTTATTGGACAGCCAGCACATTCAGACAACACACAACAGACACGTCAGTAATAATAACTGGCATTCGGCTGGTCAGATTTTTGGTTTTCACCGTTTAGGTATCAGTGTTTAAACTGTGTATGTTAACAGTAGTAAAAAATCTTGCTTTGAACAAAAGAACGTGTGATCCCGATTTGCCTTAATACTGTTTAAACTGCACAGCATTTGGTAAGTCGATTCTCAGGAAAATCATTAAAATTGTTGCCACCGCATATTTTAAAAGCTAAAATGCACCAAATTCGATTTCGCTGGGGCTCTGCTTATAGCACTCCCCTATACCCCCTAGCTGGATTTAAGGGTGCCTACTTCTGAGGGAGGGGAGGGGAGGAAGGACGGGAGGGGAGGGGGAAAGGGAAGAGGAAGAAGACTTTGGAGCATTCCCGCAGTTTCAAATTTGCCACTACACCACTGGTTTTTTGTGCATGTTTTGTTACGGTTTTCGTTGTCACTACCAGTGCAGTCGATGAATTGATCGTCTGTAAAGACTCGTCACTGAATGGCCCATTGTTTGTTGAGCAGGACGTAGCACTCTGCTACTTGTACTGCTTTCTCATCTCTCATTACATTGTCAGTTACTGCAGTCGTATTATTCTTTATCATTGATTGTGTTTTTTGCAGTATTCCCATCATCGAAACATTGCAACGTACTACGGTGCATTTATCCGCAAGAGTATTAATGGAAAAGATGACCAGTTATGGCTGGTAATGGAGTTCTGTGGTGCTGGGTCAATAACGGAACTGATAAAAGCAATCCGCAGCAACTCGCTGAGCGTAGAGTGGATCGCCTATGTCTGTCGAGAGATTCTGCGTGGCCTGGCACACCTCCATGGTAATCGGGTCATCCACCGGGACATTAAAGGTCAAAACGTTCTGCTGACTGACAATGCCGAAGTCAAACTGGGTAAGAAACAGTGTGTTGAGATTACAAGTGTAGTACTCAGTTTAATGATTACAGGATTTTATTCATATGTATTCAATTAACTTTTGGTTTGTGTGGTGAATTATGTTACATGTCTTGTTTTATGGTTTTGTACTTGTATTAGTGTATGTATGTGTACCTGTATTAGTATTTATGGTCTGTATCAGCAGCAAATGTTATGTAATGCAGTTGACTTTGGAGTCAGTGCACAGCTGGACAAAACTGTCGGCCGGCGTAACACCTTCATTGGCACACCTTATTGGTAAGTAGTACTTTGTATGCTACTTACTCTACTCTGTTACAATTTTACTGATTAATACTTGACTACAGTTAGCCATGTCTCAGTGGACAAGACAGGCAACTCTTGACTGAGTGCACTGAGTGGATCTTTGCTGTGATGTACGATGTACTGATGTGATAGTTTGATTTTTAGGCTGTATCAGATGCATGATTTTTGAGATGCTGGCTGTTGTGACTGATGATCCTGTAGTGTGTCTCTCTGTCAGTAATGTGCCTGCACCGTTCAAAAGTGGCTGAATGGATTGAGGTCATGTTTGGGGTGGAAACTCCTAGGGGCCCAGGGAACATTTTACTAGATTTGAGTCCAGATACCCTACTGTGTGGTGGAGGCGGAGTGTGGAATGTTCTCGATATACTGTATATTAATTTTGCTGTTCCAGCTAATTTGCATTTGCCAGATGCGGCCATCAGCATATATGCATATATCGTGTTTCTCCAGTTCCCTCATAGGGATGTTGTTAAAAGCACGCTGCCAATAGACTGCATTGTGTACACAACAGTGGCACCATCTGTTTACCTAGGCCGTGAGCCGGTAATAGCATATGGTCTAATCCAGGTGGGGGGATTGTTGCAGGCATTTTTTTGCACTCAGGAAGCCTTGTCTCTTCATACGTAGTAACCTAAAAACCTTAAAAACAGAGCGTTTTCTGTGATAAACGATTTCCCAGTCCTGTTTACTTTAATACTACATTTGCAACATTCCCCCACAGGTATGACCCACTTCATAATGGTCCTATGGTTTGTTTATATTGTGCGATAATTTGAACTTTTACTAAACACTCAAATAAAAACTTTTCTTGGTGTAAGTTGTGTTAATATTCTTATAGAAGAACGAATGACCATTTATTAGCTCCACATTTAGAGGTTTTTATTCGTGTTTTGAATACACAGAAATTCTAGGCCTACAACTACCGTATGTGCATCTGACCATGAACATAACAGTAAAACGCCATCAAATTCGAACGTCGATTATTATTCAAATATTACAAAACGAACATCGATTATGAAAAAAATCAAGTTTAACATCCGTAGTATAAATGTCTTTCTTTGAGCAGGATAAGCACACAAATGACACAGTCAAACTTTTAAGACAGCGTAAACTGTACAGAGCAAAGGGATTGTTAAAAATGTATCCAAATAAAAAAATTGACATTAAACGGAATGAAATAGGTACTTCTGAATAAGTCTAATGTGACTGGCAACATCGATGTTATTCAGGCAGTGGTTGGCCACACACGGCTTGAGTTCCTGACATTAAATAGTTGTTTGCAAAGAATATATATTACGTGTACAGAAGATTTTAGTACTAGAAGGAAGTACATTTCCTGTTGCATTGGCTGGGTAATTTTGGCAACAACTGTCCACAATTTGGCAGAGATATAACAAAAAATCAAAGGGATTGTTTTTTATGAAACACCATGTACATTGCTGTTGCCACTTGTTTGAGTGAAGTCTGAGTCTGCTGTGTGCTACAGGATGGCCCCAGAAGTGATTGCATGTGATGAAGATCCAGATGCTACCTATGATAATCGTGTTAGTGTTTTCTCACGTATGATTTCTATGCCATGTTAGACAGGTGAAGCTGTAAGGACAGAGATTGATCACATCATAAATGCAATGTATTATCAGTACTTAACCAGCCCGACCAGTGGCTATCATAGATAACGTTGTATAAGACGTTTGTCTTATCTGTGACTACGACGTTGACTGGCATACTGTGCAGTCTGTTACTCGAGTCACTTTATTCCATATTTCTCTTTCAATTTGCCTCGAGATAGATGTCATCTTGTGCATCCATTTGATATCTTTTACACCTTATCCGGCCCTCCCAGTAATGTGAGGACATTGTCAATTTTTTTATATGGGATCCAGTGCAGCTCCTGCTTTGCTCTTCTGTAGTCTTTCGTGCATTGGCCATGACTAAAACCATTGTAGTTGTTTTTTGTTAACTTTGCTCACTTTCACTTTCACTGTATCTTTTCTGTAGGTCTCAAACACAAGCTGAGTTTGTGTGAGTCTGTGTTAAGCATACCAGGCAACGTACTAAATATGCACATAGAGCATATTATATATTTTGTTTGAATCATTGGCATCTGTTGCAGAGTGATCTTTGGTCACTTGGAATAACATCAATTGAAATGGCAGAAGGCAAACCACGTATGTGCTTTTGTATTGTAGTAATTGTAGTATTATGGTAATATATATAAAATGACCTGTAATGTGTCAGGTTGGACGTTAAGCCTTTACTCACTCACTGTGATATAGCATATGGTGCAAACTGTGTAAAACAACATGCATTTTTTTCTAACGTTTAAAAACATTTTTGCTGAATCATGTGCATTTTATTTGCAGTAAAATACTCAGGATATCTTTAGATTGAGTTTATTTATATTATCAGAAATTGTACTTAGCTACCCTGTTTTACCCCTATTTCTTATACAAGAAATTTGCAGAGTTTGTATTCTTGTTTTATTGTTGTTGGGCAACCACTGTAAGTTGTAGGCAAAAGCCAGTCAATACTGGTTTACTGAAGCACAAAAACATGTATTAAAAGTGCATTAAGCAGTAATTAACTTTTTATTGCACCTGGGTCAGTGCACTGAATTGCATCCTCAGTTACGATGTGTTATACATGCATACATGTGACTAAGTTGCCGATGTGCATTGTAGCACTGTGTGACATGCACCCAATGAGAGCATTGTTTCTCATCCCTCGCAATCCACCACCTCGACTCAAGTCTAAAAAATGGTGAGTTACGTCTCAGTAACTGTAAGAAATGAACACTGCGTTAGCACTTCTCTGCTGTTTTGTTGACAGTTGGTGAACTTTAAGAAGCACTGGTCTTCACGACCAATATTGTGTATGTCATTTTTACTTTGTACACATATGAGTCGTGCAAGATAGACGATGTTGATGGCAGGCCATGCTGTTTGTTGATTTAGAAATGATTACATGTTACTGTCCTGTGAAAGGCCGAAGAAGTTTCACAACTTCGTAGAGGTGTGCCTGATCAAGGACTACACAATGCGGCCGAGCACAGAGCAGCTGCTGAAACATCCGTTCATCAAAGATCAGCCAACAGAACGACAGGTCCGCATTCAGCTGAAAGAGCATATTGACCGACACAGACGCAGCCGGCGACGTAAGATTTCTCTCATGTGTGTGTTGTGTACTGCTGATGCTAGTAAGTTAGGAAGTAAGTAAGTTACTTTGTGCTCTTGCAGCAGACTCTGCAGTTTAAACTAACTTGGAGACACTGTCATACTGTTTGATAAACTCTGCACAATAGCAGGAGCACCAAAAACCAATTGGTGCAATGGATTATGAACTGTCAATGGCAGTGAGTTCCATAAGGTTGAACCAGAAACAGTGAATGTTCTTTGTCCATAATCTTGTCTTTCTGTAGTGAAGTAATGCAAGGTGGCCAAGCAGAACTGAGATAACTATGACTGATAGATGGTGGCAAGGTGCAGCCTGATGTAGTCATTCGGCAATAGACTGTTGTACTTTGCTCAGCTCCATGAAACATTTGCAGGCATCTGAAAAATGCCGCACAGTCAGTGTTTTCTTATAATTGTGGTAGTATTGGTATTTTTTGGCAATTTTTTGCTGTCCCATAAAGATCATGACATCACAGAGTACGGTTAGGTCTGTGATATGTGATTGAAGAAGGATTTCTTGTGTTTGTTAGAATATTTGAACTGAGAGTG
>Ga0126335_1000882_pt1 | contig 15664 bp, 12 predicted proteins | sample OlaspJWI45metaG_FD_108409 | JGI IMG/M metagenome (GOLD analysis project Ga0126335, IMG submission 108409) | Marine gutless worms symbiont microbial communities from Oahu, Hawaii - Olavius sp. 1 OAHU.JWI-45 metaG | ecosystem: Host-associated > Annelida > Digestive system > Unclassified | place... | reverse complement strand
TCAAGCGCCTCAGGCTCCAGCCAAGAAGTAATTGCTACTTCTCTAGCTATACCAACGGCCAGTCCCCGTTTCGCATCAGGGGACTAGCGAAAAAGCCCCATCAACTGATGGGGCTTTTTTATGCGCGGAGATTTAAATTAGGTGCGATGAGATAACATTCAAAGTGACTGCAACCAGCTCACGTATTAAGAATACTATTACCAGGAACTCACTTACGCCAAAACGCCCCACTGATAATTACTAACAACGTAAATACCTCTAGTCGCCCTAGCAACATAGCAAAACATAATACCCATTTTGCAACATCATTGATTTCTGCGTAGTTCGCTCCTACGCCACCCATGCCCGGACCCAGGTTATTCATTGTTGCAGCAACTGCGGAAAATGCTGTTACTTGGTCCAGGCCACTGATCATCAAGATCACCATGATTACGACAAAACTACCGACATAAGCCGAGAAGAATCCCCAGACGGCATTAATCACACGATCAGACAGTGGCTTACCGCCCACCTTGATTGGAATCAGTGCATTGGGGTGAATCAGGCGCATAATTTCTCGCCTTCCCTGCTTGATCAATAACATGAAGCGAATAACCTTAATCCCACCAGCAGTTGATCCCGCACATCCTCCAATGAAACTTGCAAATATAAGAATTACGGGAATAGCACCTGGCCATAAATAATAAGCCTCGGTAGTGAAACCCGTTGTTGTACTGATTGAAACCGCCTGAAATACACCCGTCAACACTGACTCCTCGAATGTATCACTGACGTGCATAACATATAAGAGGGTGACGGTAACCACCGCCATAAATAACAGCACAATAAAATAAGTTCTGGTTTCAGAATCAAGTATGTATGGCGTTACGCTCAGATTACGCCATGCGATGAAATGCAGGGAAAAATTAATACCTGATAAAACCATAAATACAATCGCAACAATCTTTATCATTGGGCTTTCAAAATAACCCATACTTTCATCATGTGGTGAAAACCCACCGATGGCGATCGTCGAAAAACTATGCGCCACCGCATCAAATAACTCCATACCCGCAAACCAGTAAGCCAGTGCACAGATTACAGTCAGGCCAAGATAGATAAACCACAGGGCCTTGGCAGTCTCGGTTATTCTTGGGGTCAACTTATTCTCTTTCATTGGCCCTGGGGTCTCAGCGCGATAGAGTTGCATACCGCCAATACCCAGCATTGGAAGAATGGCTACCGCTAATACAATGATTCCCATACCACCTAACCACTGCAGCTGTTGTCGGTAATACAGTATTGATCGAGGTAAAAAGTCCAGAGCAGTAATTACTGTTGCGCCCGTTGTAGTTAAACCCGATATAGATTCAAAAACGGCGTCAACTACTGGTAAATGAGGTTCCGTTGAAAGCATGAGAGGGATTGCGCCAAACACACCAAGCACTACCCAGAACATCACAACGATGATAAAACCATCTCTTAAGCGTAAACTATCTTTTTTATTACGTACTGGGAACCACAACACCAGCCCAACCAGAAACGTAAAAAGAAAAGCGATTAAAAAAGGAGTTACCTGCTCATCACCATCGTATAAGGAAACTGGTATGGGAAAAAGCTGGGTCACACTGAATACCATCAGTAATACACCCAACACACGTTGAATAATTAATAACTGCAACTAATGCTCCTTCAAGGCAATTAATTGTGATGCAGTTGGTCTGTCAGCGTTCATGGCCAGACGCGTCTCGCAGCAAATGGCCTGTTAGAAAAAGCCCAAACCAACCTGGAACAACTTTTCAACCGCACTGATTTTATTTCTATCAGTAAGAAATAATATAACGTGGTCTTCTGCCTCAATAACCGTATCATGATGTGCCATGATCACTTCATCCCCCCTCACGATAGCACCAATAGTTGTATCTGCAGGTAAAGCAATATTCTCAATACTACGACCAACTACCTTTGATGTGGTTTCATCACCATGGGCTATCGCCTCGATTGCCTCTGCTGCGCCACGACGTAATGAATGCACCTTAACAACATCACCACGTCTTACGTGCGCCAGCAAACTACCAATTGTTACCTGCTGAGGGGAAATCGCGATATCTATCTCACCACCCTGAATCAGGTCAACATAAGATGCCCGGTTAATTAATGACATCACTTTATGCGCACCTAGCCGTTTGGCCAGCATGGCCGAAAGAATATTTGCCTGATCATCATTAGTCACCGAGCAAAAGACATCAATGCTATCGATATTCTCCTCAATCATCAGGTCCTTGTCGGCACAGTCCCCATTTAGAACAACTGTTTTTTGCAGGCTTTCAGATATAGCTAGTGCCTGGTCATGATTTCGCTCAATCAACTTAACCTGGTAACGTCTTTCCAGTGAGCGTGCTAGCCGGGTACCAATATTACCGCCACCCGCAATCATAATACTCCTGACCTTCTTTTCACGATGTCGTAGCTCTGAAGTAACCGCTTTAATATGAGCTTCACTGGCAACAAAAAACACCTCGTCATCCGCTTCTATGACGGTGTGCCCATGCGGAATTATGGGCCTGTTGCGCCTAAATATGGCGGCAACACGAGCCTCAATACCCGGCATATGCTCGGTGAGGGTTTTTAATTCATGTCCAACCAACGGCCCGCCATAATATGCCTTCACCGCAACCAGCTTTACCTTGCCACCCGCAAAATCCGTAACCTGCAATGCTCCCGGATGGTCAATTAAACTATGTATCGAATCGGTAACGATTTGCTCTGGACTAATGAGCACATCAATGGGGAGTGCTTCCTGATGAAACAGCTTGCTTTTATTCAGATACTCAGGCGCTCGCACCCGAGCAATTTTTGTCGGGGTGTGGAACATAGTATAGGCCACCTGGCAGGCAATCATGTTTACCTCATCACTATTGGTAACCGCGATTACCATGTCTGCATCCTCAGCGCCGGCCTGGGTGAGAACTTCCGGATGTGAGGCGTGTCCCGCAATGACCCTGAGGTCGAGGTGCTCCTGCAAGTCTCTTAGAAAATCGGTATTGGTATCAATGATAGTAATATCATTGGCTTCACTCGCCAGGCTGGCAGCCAGTGTTGAGCCAACTTGCCCGGCGCCCAAAATTATTATTTTCATTGTTCTGCCGCAGACCTTTTATGATCAATACCCAGGCTTTTAAGTTTACGGTATAAATGGGTTCTTTCCATCCCTATCTTTTTTGCCAGTTTGCTGACACTTCCCCCGGCAAGGTTCCATTGATAAAGCAGATAATCATGCTCAAACAACTCTCTTGCTTCCCTCAATGACATATCCATCATATTCTGACTGAAAGATAGTTCAGCCGTATCTTCGGTCAAATTAATCGAAGTACCTAATGCCCGACGTACATCATTTTCAGTGATCACTTTATCTGTACCCAGTATCAGCAAACGCTGCACCATATTCCGTAGTTCTCGAATATTGCCCGGCCACGAGTATTTCATTAACTGTGCTATAGCAGACTCACCAAAAGCCCGGTAACTCAAGTCATCTCGTTTAACAAAATAATCCGTATAAAATTCAACCGCCTCAACAATATCCTGTGGATGTTCACGCAAAGGAGCAATCGTAACGGGAAGAACATTCAGAAAAAAGTACAGGTCATCTCGAAACCGCCCCTCTCGAACTGCCGCTTCGAGGTCGCAACGTGTGCTGGCAATAATTCTGACGTTTACAGTAACGGGTTGCGTGCCGCCTAGCCTGAGGAAAGATGCCTCCTGCAGGGCACTTAACAGACGGCCCTGTGTATCAGCATCGAGGTCAGCTACCTCTTCAAGGAACAGGGTGCCTCCATGTGCCTGTTCCAGGTGACCGTAATAAACCTGTCCATCCTGCTCCCGTCCAAAGATTGCCGCCTGCGAGTTACCACTGGCGACGGCACCGATACGCAGAGTGACAAAAGGTCCATCCTTACGTAAACCCGAGTGATGTATATATCGTGCTAAAGTCTCTTTACCACTGCCGGCCTCACCCTTAATTAATACCGGTGAATCGTGTTGTGAAATAGCTAATGCCTGCTCGCGCAAGGATTGCATTTGATCACTCTTGCCGAGCGGCGCCTCAATTGTTGATGCTACGTTATCACGCAAACGTATGTTTTCACGCTCCAGAGCCAATGATTGCATCGTTCTTTCGACGGTAAGCAACAACTTCGCCATCGACAGGGGCTTTTCCAGGAAATCATATGCTCCCTGCCGTGTTGCTTCTACGGCTGTTTCGATCGTGCCATGACCAGACATCATCACTACCCGAAACGGTAGTTCACCATTATCAGCCCACTCTTTGAGTAAGGTGATTCCATCAATGCCTGGCATCCAGATATCCAGCAAAACAAGATCCGGACGACGCTCAAGACATGCCTTACGCGCCTCATCTGCTCCACCCGCAACGGCAACTTCATATTCCTCATCAACGAGTATATCGCTAACCAGTTGCCGTATTTCAGGTTCGTCATCAACAACAAGTATGCTGCCTTTTGCCATTAGCCGACTCCATCCTGTGACGGCTTATCATTTACGACATCCACGCAAGAGAATGTAATCGTCACGCGCGCACCACCGTGTGCGATGTTGGTAACGGCAATAACACCATGGTGTTCTTCAACAATTTTCTTTACGATCGCCAAACCCAGACCAGTTCCATGTTGCTTTGTCGATACATAGGGTTCAAAAACATTATCAATCACAGAATCATCAAAACCTGGACCATTATCCTCTATTATTAGCAATAACGTATTATTTTGCTCTTCATATCTAGTCTCTACCAACAATCGACCAGCCTCAATATCGCTCAGCGCATCAAAAGCATTACGTATCAGATTATGTAATAGCTGGCGAATACGCCCAGCATCCGCTGAAATATGCGTATCACCAGAATCAAGTTGCAACTCCACTACCGGGCGAGGTAATTCCCCTTTATACATCTCCAGAATTTCCTCAATCATGCGATTAAGCGATAAGGCTTCAATTTTTAATTCAGGGCTACGTGCATATTGTGTAAAGGCGTTGACCATATCTTTCATCGCTTCAACCTGGTCAATAATTGTATGTGTCGCCTTATCCAGAACTTCTGCTGCTTTTCCTTCAACTGCATCCAGACATTTATGTCTAACACGCTCCGCAGAGAGCTGGATAGGTGTTAATGGGTTCTTGATTTCATGCGCAAGCCGCCTGGCCATTTCTCCCCAGGCTGCATTTCTTTGCGCCTGCACAAAGTCCGTTACATCATCAAACATCATCACATGCTCTCCCTCTCTACCCTGCTCTGGTGACAATAAACCCCCATTAACCATTAATACCTGTCGGCCATTACTATTTAACAAAACCAGCTGTTCCCGCCACTCTGCTTCATCTGCATTTAAATGTCGTTTGATACAGCTATGAAACTCATGCAGGTGAGGAAACTGGTCGACAACTTCATCCAGACTTTTATTGCTGAGATCGGTTTCTGCATTAAACAATATTCGAGATACCATGGGGTTAACTGAGACAATATTACCAACCAGGTCCAGTGTCATGACGCCCGACGTCAGTCTGGACAAAACCGTTTGTACGTAGGCATGTTCTTCTTCTGCTGCCTCACGACTCTCACGCGCTTGTTGGCTAGCTTCAGCAACACGCTGTGTCATGTCGTTGAATGACCCAACAAGCTTGCCTAATTCATCCTGTGAAGTCACCGGCAGGCGTTTTTCATAATCACCGGTTGCCACTGCCTGTGTACCATCAACCAGAATTCTTACGGGCTCTACTAATCGTCGTGCGGAAATAACTGCAACAATGATCGCTGCCAGAATATTTAGCACCAGTGCTAAAGATAATGTCAGAATAAAACTGTGCTTTAGATCATCGCGTATATAGGACAACTCTTTGTAGGCTGCAAATGCTGACTGAACACTTTGCGAGAGCGTGTTTAATCTATCTGATACTGGAAACAATGTCTGTATTAAACGTCTCTCTCCTGTAGCCAAGTTTGTGCTATCAGGAATCTCAATAACGATTCTAATGAAAAATCCTAAATCCTCGATCGGTTCAAGGTCCAGATAGGGGTACCCCTGCCGAAGTTGACGATATACCAGTTCACTCGGTGTATTTGGTAATAAGACATCCGGGTCTATGTTACTAAAGGCGTACACGTGGCCTGTCGTATCAAGTAAGGCAATTTCATCTGCACCGCTTGTTAAACGCATATCAACTAAATCCAGAGTCGCAATGCTTGTTGGTGTATCAGCCAATGTTTCTGCCAGCTTCAGTGTCGACTTGGCTTTTTCTCGAATAAGGCCTGTCATTGAATCACGGCTCAAGTCCAGTGCATTACCAAGCGCTGTCTCAATCCGCACATCAAACCAACTGTCTATTCCCCTTTGCAGGAACTGGACAGATAATAGATAAACCAGCGAAACAGGCACTACGGCTAAAATGATAAACATGGTTACCATGCGTAGCGTTAATCGAATACCGGCCTGGCGCTGTTTATACTCCACAGCTAATCGATAAAGCTGGTAACCAAGAATACCCGCCAGGATCAGCAGGCCTACGGCATTACCCAGCAATAGCCACGAGTAATAAGGACCAATAACCGAAGAATTTTCTGTGGCGCTGCTTAAAAAATATAGCGATAGCAACAGGCCAGCAAATAATAACAATACCGGTGTAACACCCCAGTGTTGCCAGTGAAATAATCGAAAGCGTGCCTGCATTACTGACTCTTCGGCCACGGCAATCGTTTCCATTCACTTATCAAGCGCCAGTCATCGGATAAATAAGTTAATGGACGTAAAGGTATAGGCAGTGATTCACTATCCAGTGCTGATCGAACTTTAACTTCATATTGTTCTTCCGGCTCCAGTAATGACAGCTCAATCAATGGTAACTCGCCTACGTGGCCCAAAGCAGTTAATGCTGCTGACTGGGTAAGAAATGCCCTTGGGTAACCATAACCAAAACTTTTCACAAGGTATTGCTGGCTCAGAGCATGATATTGAATTTCGAGTTTGTAATTATATGATACCAGTGACTTTTGCCAATACCACTTGCCAGTAGGCTTAATATCGATTTCAGTTTCAACTGCCAATGGTAAGCCATTGGCAAGCGCCTCTAGTGCAGCTTTACTGAAATTGAAAGATATATTGCCATGCAATAATAAGTGGACATCATCCTGAACCAATTCCAGATCCTGATCGGCAAAATCTAATGAATTTGCCATCACTGATTCTGAGTAAAATAAAACCAGCATCATCAATAGAGCTAATGTTTGTCGGGATAAACGTTTCATTTTTTGTCTAGCAGAGCGAAATAAAAACCATCCATATTATCGTCGCCAGATAAAATCTGGCGGCCTATCTGCCCTATCCCCCAATTTGCTGGCATTTCTGCAAGACTTGCTTCGGAATGGCGAGCCATGAATGCAGAAACCTGTTCTTCGTTTTCGGCTTTAAAAACAGAACACGTCACATACAGCAGCATACCCCCGGGCTTGAGGAGTTGCCACATAGCATCCAGAATTTTTTTCTGCCGCTTGATGATTTTCAATAACGCTCGCTCTGATCGCAGATACTTTATGTCTGGATGGCGGCGAATTACTCCGCTGGCACTACAGGGCGCATCCAGCAAGATCCTGTCAAACAGTTTGCCATCCCACCATTCATCTGGATCTGATGCATCACCCTGTATGATCTGCGCATTACCACCAATGCGCTGCAGCATCACTTCTACTTTGGTTAGCCTGGACTTGCTATTATCCAGTGCAACCAGCGTTGCTGGCTGAATTATTTGTAAAATATGCGCCGTCTTGCCTCCCGGCGCTGCACAGGCATCAAGTACTCGCTGAGAGCCATCATGTTGCAATAAAGGGGCTGCGAGCTGAGCGGCACTATCCTGAACCGATACCAACCCCCTATTGAAGCCAGGTAATAGTTCAACTTCAACTGGATGCGTTAAAATCAGTGCCTCGCTTGCTATGGGGTGTTTCTCCGCTTCAATATTGGCAGATTTCAATTTCAGCAAATATTCATTTAGCTCAATTTGACGTACATCTACCCGTAAAACCATCGGTCCTCGCTGATTGTTGTTTTCTACTATTTGCCGCCAATGCTCGGGCCAGTCTAACTGCAGCTTGTCTAACATCCAGGGTGGATGCGAATACTTCTGCGCATCCGTTTGAGACGCCATGATTCGCCTATTTTCATCTTGATTACTGTCAGAAGAGTAACGCTGAAAGCCTCTTAATACCGCATTGATTAGACCCTTTGCTCGCTTAGACTGCAATAAAGGCGCACATTCTACCGTCGCATGAATAGCCGCATGTGCAGGAACTCGCATGTATTTAAGTTGGAATAGCCCAGATAGAATTAATATTTGCACCGCTGGTTTTAGTTCATTAGCGGGCCGTTTTGACAGGTGCTCTAGCCAGAATATGAGTTCAGCGTAACGTCGCATCACGCCATAGCAGATGGCCTGTAATAGCGCAGCATCTTTGCCAGATAATTGACCACTGTACCTGATTAATGCATCATCAAGTTGCTGGTATTCACCGGTAACTGCCAATAACACCTTTGCCGCAAGCAACCTGACCTCAATTCCTGGTTTGAGTTTTGGCGGCTTCATTCTCCAAAGACCACACCCGGCTTGATGTCTGATTTTCTTGCATTCATGAAAGCATCAGCAGCCATGCGTTTTTTACCTTCAGGCTGAACTTCAAGTAGCATTAAGGCCCCTTGACCACAACTAATAATTGGCAAATTATTTTCTAAGGTAACAAGTTCCCCGGCCTTCGTTCCCGTATCGTTATCAGCTAAGCAGGCATCCCATACTCTCAGATTCTTCCCCGCCCAGGAGGTGAAGGCAACAGGCCAGGGATTGAAGGCTTTGACCACTCGCAGTATTTTGTCCGCTGGTAGGGACCAGTCTATTTCTGCCTCTGCCTTAGTTAACTTCTCGGCATAGGTAGCCAGACTATCATTCTGTAGAACGGCTGGCCGACTGCTTCCTTGATCAATTTCATCTATTGTCTCAATCAATGCCTTGGCTCCTAAACTGGCTAATTTGTCATGCAATGACTCTGCCGTGATATCAGCAGATAGTTGTATTTCAGACATTTTCAGGACACCGCCGGTATCAAGGCCTTCATCCATTTGCATAATACTAACGCCAGTCTTTGTATCACCCGCAAGCAGTGCTCGCTGAATTGGCGCAGCACCACGCCATCTGGGTAATAACGACGCATGTACATTAAGGCATCCATGCAAAGGAATCTGAAGAATATTCACCGGTAATATCAACCCATAGGCAACGACAATCATTAAATCAGGCTGAAAGTTAGCCAGTTCACTGGCCGTTTCTTCATCTTTCAACGATTGTGGTTGGTTAACAGGTAAATGGTTGGCCTGTGCCAGCTGTTTAACCGGGCTTGCACGCAACTGCCTGCCTCTGCCAGCCGGACGATCAGGCTGAGTATAAACAGCCAGAACTTCATGCTGACTGTCTATCAGCGCCTGCAGCGTCGGTACGGCAAACGCTGGCGTGCCTGCGAAAATAAGCTTCAAATGATTTCCTGTGAGGTTGTTGCGTCTTACGACCAGCAATTAGATGATCTTGCTCTTGCGCGTACTGTTGCTATCAGCCGCCTGATGTTTCTTCAGTTTCTTTTTGATACGCTGACGTTTTAACTCCGACAGGTAATCAATGAACAACTTGCCATCGAGGTGGTCAATCTCGTGTTGAATACAGACAGCGAGCAGACCATCAGCATCCATCTTGATGGATTCACCATCACGGTTTAAGGCTTTCACCGTAATCGCATCCGCCCGTTTGACCTTTTCGAAGATACCTGGCACAGACAGGCAACCCTCATCCATCTCCTCCACACCTTCAAGGCGGGTAATCTCGGGGTTTATCAGGGCAAGTGGTTCAGATCGATCCTCAGAGACATCAATAACAATCACCCGCTCAAAAACATTGACTTGTACGGCCGCCAGGCCAATACCGGGAGCCTCATACATGGTTTCAAACATGTCATCAATTAACTGCCTGACGCGATTGTCTACCACGTCCACTGCTGTTGCCTTGCGGCGGAGTCGGTCGTCTGGGAAGTGTAATATGTCCAATATCGCCATAATAATCTCGAAAAATTCTCTTATTCTCGCCCAAGTACAGGAAATTTAAGTAAATAATACTGGAATAATCAGAAATTCTGTCTTAGGATTAACTGAGATGTGTGTCTACGCCCATTATATAAAAGGTAAACCATGACTGCGAAACGAATTTTCCATGCTCGAGTCCGCCAGATGCTGGGTATTCTGGCATTATCCGCCAGCCTCGGAATCAGCAATGCATTTGCCGATACCGTTCAAATCAAAGGTGACGCGCCACAAAGTTACACTGTCGTAAAAGGTGACACACTGTGGGATATTTCTGGCAAGTATCTGGAAAAACCCTGGCGCTGGCCAGAATTATGGGAGGGCAACCCTCAAATTGCCAATCCTCATTTGATCTATCCCGGGGATGTGATCTCACTTTATTACAAGGACGGCCAGCCTCACCTGGGCATTAACCGTGCCCGCGGCACAGTAAAACTTAGCCCAAAAATTCGCGCTACCGTCATTGACGACGCAATACCGGTCATACCAATCGAGGCAATCCAGCAGTTCCTGCGCAAGCTCAAGGTACTTGATCAGGCCACCATTGACAACGCACCTTACGTCATAAGGGGACAGGAAGCTCGTATCATGGTCGCTCAGGGAGATCGTGTCTATGTGAAAGGATTATCCGATACTGGTAGCGATAAAAGGTATCAGATTTACCATATTGGCGATCCAATTAATGATCCTGCAACCGGTAACGTGATTGGACACGAGGGCATCTTTATTGGCGATGCGAAATTCGATAGTGCAGGGGACCCTGCAACACTGTTAATCACCTCTTCGGCCCGTGAAGCAAGTGTTGGTGACGTTGTTGTGGCCAGGGATTCCGACAAGGTACTTACCAACTTTCAGCCCATGGTCCCTGACCAACAAATCAACGGACAGATTCTGAACATCATCGATGGCGTGGGTATATTTACTACCCTGCAAGCCGTGATTATCAATAAAGGTGCTGCTGACGGATTGAGCCGTGGGCATGTATTATCTGTTTATAGCAAAGGTGAAACCGTGCTTAATGATGTCACAACAGAAAGCACAAAAGATACTGTGACATTACCTGATGAAAGAGCTGGCACACTCATGGTGGTTGAGGCTTTTGAGAACCTCAGCTATGCACTGGCCATGGAGGCTCGCCTGCAAATGCGTATACTGGATGAGGTGCGCACACCCGAGTGATAACAGATGAGCAGCTTAGCTGGCTCAAACTCACACTTGTGCCGGGCCTCGGCCCGGCGCATTTCAACAAACTTCTAGAAACTTTTCACTCCCCTGAGGCAATTCTCGATGCCTCACAAACTCAGCTCCAGTCCTCTGGGCTATCCACAAAACTCTGCCAGAGCCTTAAAGAAACAGACGAGAAACAGTTACAACATGTCCTGTCGTGGCTGGAATCATCCGCTAACCACCACCTGGTTTGCATCAATGATCAGCAATACCCAGCACTATTAAAATCTATTCATGACGCACCACTGGTACTTTTTGTTCATGGGGAAGTAGCGCTGCTCAGTCAACACCAGATAGCCATGGTTGGCAGCCGTAATCCAACCCGTGGTGGACAGGAAACCGCCTATGCTTTTGCCAAACATCTGGCCTCCACGGGCCTCATTATTACCAGTGGTCTAGCGTTGGGCGTAGATGGCGCCAGCCACCAGGGTGCCCTGGACACCGGCAGCCCCACCATAGCAGTAACGGGTAATGGCCTGGATCGAGTTTATCCTGCCAGGCATAGAGATCTGGCACACCAGATCGCAGAACAAGGCGCTCTGGTTTCTGAATTTCCACCAGGGACCAAGCCACTACCTCACAATTTCCCACGCAGAAACCGTATTATTGCCGGTTTAAGCCTGGGCACACTAGTTGTGGAAGCAGCACAAAAAAGTGGATCGCTAATTACTGCTTACAAAGCGCTTGAACAATCCAGAGAAGTTTTTGCCATTCCGGGTTCAATTCATAATCCGCTGGCAAGGGGCTGTCATCAGCTTATCCGACAGGGCGCAAAACTTGTCGAAACCGCTCAGGATGTCCTAGAAGAATTGTCATCTATCGCCCAGGCATCCTTTGAGATGTCTGAATCTCCTGCCAAGCCTGTTGGTGTCCCGCCGGTACAAGATGAATCTCATCAGGTTATACTGGATGCCATGGCCTATGACCCTGTTAATATTGATACCCTCGCAAATCGAACGGGTATGACCGCGCATGACATATCATCTATTTTGCTCATTCTTGAACTTGAAGGCACCATATCGTCACAGCCGGGAGGACGCTATATTCGAAATGGTCAGACATGATACAGTTCGACCATGAAAGAAAATGTTATCGATATACTCATGTACCTGTTGCAAAACGCCTCCCTGGAAGAAGAAACAGTTGAGCATGACCAGGAAAGCTTAAAGGCATTGCTACAGGATGCAGGATATGCGAATGGCGAAATCCACGAGGCCTTTCGCTGGCTTGATGATCTGGACTTACAAATTTCACAGCAATTACCGATTAAACCGGCTGATCATTCCTTCCGCTGTTTTTCAGCTACAGAAGAGACTCTGCTCGACACACAATGTCGAGATTATCTGCTTGGCCTGAAAAATATCGGCATACTAACACCAAATAGTTTCGAGCTGGTTGTCGACCGTTTACTTGCACTGGGCTCAGATGATATCGATCTTAGTCAACTCGAGTGGGTAGTGTTCATGGTTCTATCTAATCAGTCTGACCAGCAAGAAGCCTTTCAGCGACTTGAAGCCATGAGATTTCATGAGCTCAATAGTCGGCTGAATTAACTACACTTCTAGTATATTACTTACTATATTCATGGCTAAAAACCTTGTTATCGTAGAATCACCTGCGAAATCCAAAACGATTACCAAATATCTGGGCAAAGGCTTTCAGGTTCTCGCGTCATACGGGCATGTACGTGACCTTATCCCCCGTGAAGGTGCGATTGATACTGAACATCAATTCGAGATGTCCTATGAACCCATTAGTAAAAACCAGAAGCATGTTGATGCCATTGCCAAAGCACTTAAAAAGGCCGACGCGCTTTATCTGGCAACTGACCCTGACCGCGAGGGTGAAGCAATATCATGGCATCTTTATGAACTGTTAAAAGACAGGAACCTGTTAAAGGATAAGTCTGTATACCGCGTTGTCTTTCATGAAATAACCAAAAACGCGATCAAGAAAGCCGTAGAAGAGCCACGCGAGCTTTCACAGGAACTGATCAATGCCCAACTAGCCCGGCGTGGAATGGATTACCTGGTTGGCTTCAATCTGTCGCCACTATTATGGAAAAAGATACGACGTGGATTATCAGCGGGCAGAGTACAAAGCCCAGCACTTAGGCTGATTGCCGAGCGAGAAGATGAAATCGATGCCTTCGTTCCACGGGAATACTGGACGATTGAGGCTGACCTGAAAAAGGACAAACAGGACTTTATTGCCAAACTGCGTGAATTTCATGGGGAAACAATTAAGCAATTCACCATCAATAATGAGAAGGATGCCAGTACTACCAAGGCTGAATTAGTTGACAAGGGAGGCAAACAACTCACTGTCAGCGAAGTTGCAAAAAAATCCAGAAAACGAAACCCGGCAGCACCCTTCACAACCTCCACTATGCAACAGGAAGCTGTTCGTAAACTTGGGTTTTCAACTCAACGCGCGATGCGTACCGCCCAGCAACTTTATGAAGGTGTTGATACTGGTTCGGGCACGGTCGGTTTAATCACCTATATGCGTACGGATTCCGTGACGCTTGCCAATGAAGCAATTGATGAAATTCGTGGTTTTATAGTGAATAAATACGGTAAAGACAACGTCTCGGCTAAACCGCGTGTCTATAAAACTAAGGCAAAAAATGCACAGGAAGCCCATGAAGCAGTGCGTCCTACTTCCATCATGAGAACACCTGATTCACTAAAGAGCGTGCTCAGCAAAGACCAGTTTAAACTTTACAGTCTAATCTGGAAGCGCACATTAGCTTGCCAGATGATACATGCCACCATGCATACCGTTGCCATTGACTTTATGTGTGGCGAAGGAAACACCTTCCGTGCAACCGGTTCCACAATCGCAAACCCTGGCTTTATGGCGGTTTACCTGGAAGGAAAGGACGACGCCAATAGTGACGACGATGAAAAAATGCTGCCGGTTCTGGAAAAGGGGGATAAAGTTAATCTTAAAGCCATCAGGGCTGATCAGCATTTTACTGAACCGCCCCCACGTTTTACTGAAGCAACATTAGTTCGCGCACTGGAAGAGTATGGTATTGGTAGACCATCAACCTATGCAGCTATTATTTCCACGTTACAAAACCGCGAGTATGTTGAAATAGACCGCCGGCGTTTTTTTCCTACAGATGTAGGTCGTGTCGTTAATCGCTTTTTAACTAACCATTTCCCTAACTACGTTGATTACGATTTTACCGCTCGCATGGAAGACGATCTCGATGCGGTATCAAGAGGTGAAAAAGACTGGATTCCAGTTATGGATAACTTCTGGAAACCCTTTATCAAACTGGTAAAAGAAAAAGAAAAAAGTGTTAGTCGTGCTGATGCGACGACTGAACCCATGGATGAGAAGTGCCCAAAGTGCAACCAGCCGTTAATGATCAGGTTAGGACGCCGAGGACGGTTTGTTGGTTGCAGCGCCTACCCTGACTGCGACTACACCAGAAATCTGGGTGAGGACAAAGAAGAGGAAAAACCGGAGATCGTAGAGGAACGTAGTTGCCCGTCCTGTGGTTCTTCTCTGCTCATACGCTCCGGAAAATACGGCAAATTCATTGGTTGTAGCTCTTACCCTGACTGCACCTATATAGAACCACTGGAAAAACCCGCAACAACGGGTGTGCAGTGTCCCAAGTGTAAGCAGGGCGACATGGTGACGAGAAGATCTCGTCGAGGCAAAACCTTCTACTCCTGCTCACGTTATCCTGATTGTGACTATGCTGTCTGGGACGAACCTGTCGACCAGGCATGTCCCTCCTGCGAATGGCCGATGCTAACGATGAAAACCACCAAGCGTAAAGGCAAAGAACTCGTTTGCCCTGAAAAAGAATGTGGTTATACTGAGGCGGTTGATACTGACGAGGACGAGACTGTCGCCTGAGTACCTGTACTGCCTGTGAATGGATATATTTACTATCAGGTTTAGCGCGTTTGCTCTAAGATTAAAGACATCATCTAAATTATATCTGGCACACCAATTATTTGCTGAGGATACCTGATGAAAATTATAAAAATACTACGCATATCGGTCATGCTTGCCGCACTAACAGTTGCCAATTCTGCCAGCGCAGTCTGGTCACCCTGGGATAGTGGCGGTTGGGGTGGCAATAACTGGGGACCCTGGGATAGAGGCTGGGGCGGTAGCAACTGGGGACCCTGGGATAGCGGCTGGGGCGGTAGCAACTGGGGACCCTGGGATAGCGGCTGGGGTGGAAGCAACTGGGGACCCTGGGATAGCGGCTGGGGTGGAAGCAACTGGGGACCCTGGGATAGCGGCTGGGG
>Ga0126335_1000881_pt1 | contig 15672 bp, 9 predicted proteins | sample OlaspJWI45metaG_FD_108409 | JGI IMG/M metagenome (GOLD analysis project Ga0126335, IMG submission 108409) | Marine gutless worms symbiont microbial communities from Oahu, Hawaii - Olavius sp. 1 OAHU.JWI-45 metaG | ecosystem: Host-associated > Annelida > Digestive system > Unclassified | place... | reverse complement strand
TGTTAGGCAGCCTATTATTGAACCTAACTGTAACCGTGTTACGCTCCAGCAAATGTCAAAGTTATCGTGTAGGCTCGCTTATTTTTAACGCCTCGTACTCTATCGTATCTTTTGAGATCAGATTTCGCCTTTAAGGCAACATGCAACATACCAAGATTTTTAGCAGAGCTGGGGTCCGGGGTTGTGAACGCAGTGACTACATCATGCGCCCTTGGCAATGTAATGTACCTTTTTCCGGACCCCGAGTATGATGAGCCATAATCCGCCAACATGCCAAGTTTCAAATCAATCGTTGCTGTGGCTTGGGAGAAATAACGCGGAAAAAGTCAGTGGGAATCGCCATTGTAACAGTGTTATTCGCTATTAGCTCAGTTTTGTCGCCTAGAGCTTATATTTTTATCAGCTCTGCTGAGGAAAAAGCACCAAGGACAACCTGTCCAGTGTCCACTGCATGTTTTCAGCATCACTTCTATAATCTTCGCATATAGGCCTATATTAAACATTTTTGTTTTTTTTTTAAATTTCAGTGTAGACCAGTACACCTCCCAGTTATGTAGGTGCGGAGAGTGGGGCATACAGGCTATTCGGAGGGGGGGGGGTCGAGTTTCTGATTCTTGTTAGGCAGCCTATTATTGAGCCTAACTGTAACCGTGTTACGCTCCAATGCTTAATTTGCATCAAACACATTTGTCATGATTTCATACAGTTTGTGACACCTAACAAACGTATCGTTGCGGATGACCCCAGACTCCCAGTCGGACTTTACTTTTGAGATCAGATGTTGGCGGACCGTACAAACATTATTCTAGTTGTATTAGCGTCGCGTGGTAAAAAGTTGAAGTTGTCACTCACGGGTAAAAACTACATCTCACTGTTATTAAAATAGCAAAGGGCAGTCATGACAGTTACAGCACTGCAGTGCCCGACGTTGCTGGCAACAACTCTTGTCACGAAACGCTTGCTTGCATAGAACGTGTTTTTGCCAAAACAGCAAATAGTTTACTAACAGCCACTCCACTGCTGCTGAAGTCGCCTGACACGTTCTAATCGTGTGGATAATTGTCAAATGTCAATATTATATATGCATCATGCATGCACTGTGACGAGTTTCCAAATTCTCCGACGTGTATACGCTATACGTAAATCAGAAGCCAGCATTTATTTTAGACTATATTTTTACTGGCAGTACGTTGGTACGGACAGCAATAGAGGGTGTTAATTCGCGTGTCCGTCCGTCTGCAGGTCGACAACTATGGCGCGTTGCAGAGTGAAGCATACGACGCCAGCCCATCCTTTTGCCAATTTTTCCAAACTTGGAATGCCGTATTACAAAATTTGCAAAATCTCAGTATTCAGACTGTGGCAAACGTCGTCGTCGCACTCTTCACACCATGTAGCAGGCTTGTGCGGCATACGGACGGACGTGCACTCGTGACTTCTTAGGCTGTAAGAACGGCGCATTGTCGTCTTTTAAACCGTCCCTGTATATTCGATATACAGAATTACAGATGCTATCGTGTCTGATTTTCTTTTCGTCGTAGGCCTATCGGTTTCGTTCGCATTTATGACTGATGCGTGTTTCAGTGTCCAGCTACTCGCAAGGGGCAGCATTATCACACATGCACGTTAAGCCTAGGCCTATACATGACCAGGTATTGCGTGACTCATTAGTGAATGATAGGTCTATACGTAATTTTCGCCAAAAACCGCAAAACATTTTTAAATGCCCTGTCGCACTGAAGATCGAACTACGGTTCTACTCACGCAAACCATTTTCATCCACTCCTTGTCATAGCTTGTGCACGTTAAAAAGACATAAATATACGGCCTCTACACAGAGGCAAATAAGAGCAGCGCATTATATATAGAGGTGTATGCACTACATAAATCTACATTTTACATTTACCTAAGGTCTAGCCATATAGTAAGCCGTGTACATAATTCTCGGGCGCTGCTGCGATTGCACTCTCTCCGTTGGCACAATCCAGGCTGCCGGTACCTCATGAATTCAAAAACCGAATGAAATAGTGCCTTGCAAAATTTCAACTTATCCACACAAATTCCCCATTGCACCTATAACAGAGCATTTATCCAGATCTCGCAGGCGTTTGTTGAGAGCGCATCTTCTTGTGCCGAAAGCTAATAACAGGACGTCCAAAGGCTCAACGAGTCTCTAGGATACGGGCTTTCTTGACATTCAACAAGGACTTGTGTCTCGTTGGATACATAAGCGCTGGATTTTGTCAGTACAATTAACTGTATAGTAGGCAAAGTTGAAAAAATGAAATATTACAGGGATTTAAACTAAGTTAAATTGAACTGGCTTTAGAATTCTTTGTGCAAGTAATACTGAACTGATAAAAATAAGTCATTTTTATTAAGGTCATTGTGGAAGATTTGTGTAGCCCAATGAATACTTATTTTATCAACTAAAATTACACTGCTTAAAAATAAAGCATATTCTCAAAGGGGATTACCATTGGCACTGTTTTATTACATACAGTTATCAATAAACACGTCTGAATAACACAGCAAAATATATGAGTCACTATCACTGACATAACAGCCACACACACGTGTATATTAAAAGAAATTTACATGTGTTGAAACTCTATGCAAAACCTCGAAATCAATGCAATTTTGTCTCATAAAGAAAACGACACTGATTTGTCCGTGTGATGGCATTGTTGATTGTGCCTTTCCAGAGGGAAACGTGGACCAGACAAAAAGAAAAAGCTACCAAAACTTCCATAATGCAATGAGACTGTGATCAAGAGCTAAACATGTTCACTATAAATCACTCAAAAACTTTTTGTCATGCACATTTTAAATCAGAGTAGGGCGGGCTACTCTGATGATAAACAGATACAAGTACTAGAATTCTCTGTCTGTAAAAAAATTCCGAAAATAGCAAATTAATAATCTTTGTATCCAAAAATTTAATGTTTGCTTGGGTGAAGACTAACTGAAAAACATCAACTTGAATCACTGACGGAAAAAGCAATGGTTGGCTGCAGTGAGAGATTGAGCCAAAGAAGAGATAAAATACGACACCGGATTCAGTTTGTTAAAGAAGTAAAAATGTCACAGACAAAGAGTAACATGAGAGTAAATATCAACTGCCTGATAACACAGCTGCCAGACTGGAAAACAGCACATTAACAAAAACTTTCTGAACATGAAACAGAATCTATACTGTCTGTAGTGTGATATAGCCAATAGTCATTGACACTGCACTAATAAAGCACATTATGGCAACCTTGTGTGTCAGCTACAAATGTTAATGCACATCAGTAATAAATGTGGACTGTAACTAATGTAAGTATTGCAGTGTTCTGATCTATTGCAAAATATTTTTAAAAGAATGAACAACTTGACACATTATAGGTCATTTTGGAGATAGTTTTTACAAGCCAGATGACCCAACCAGCAGTGTCACAGCACTGAAGGAAGCCAGTTGGCCACTGAGATAGGCTTCAATCCCACTAGAACCACTCCACTGGTTACAATATAAACTGTAGGCAACCACCTCTAGGCTAATCACAGCGCAAGGGTCCCAGTGTGACAAAAATCCAATCTGCTGGACCTGTAAGCTGCCTGGAACAACTAAATCAGTGTAAAAATTCAACATATGTTGTCCCAATAGATTCAATTTTAAAACCACAATAACTGACAAAATGGTAAATTAACAATATATTATACCATTTATACAGGACAAAGTTTACCTACGTTCATAGATCTGCCACACACTTCACTTCAGATTGGTTACATACTTTGTGTACTACTTCATAAAAAAGCACTGCTAAGAAATTATTAGAAAGCAATTAATGTGGACACCACAAAGAGCAATCAACAAGATAAAAACATTTCCTGATAAAACAAACTGCACAAATGCAATAACACTGAACCATGCTCATGCTATCTAACCCTAACCCGGAATAATGAACCCCCAGAACGGTAGGTCGATAACACCGTGGTACCTCCTGGATACACTAATGCTCATATCTTGCAAATCTACACAAATGTGGCATTGCCAAATCAGCCATATGTGAACGTAGTCAAAGCAGACTATGTACATCAAAGTCAACACATATCCGTTATGTAATTCAAAGGCAGACTGAAAGCATGCTGCAATGATAAAGAAAACACACTTGATTGGCTAGAAACTACAGCAAATAAAGCACTGGTGACGCAAACTATACAAACCGCCAAAGATGAATCCAAGATTACTTCAGAAAAATTTGTAAAAATCATATTTCTCAAGTGAACATCACACATTACAGCGAGGTTTTTTCAAAATAGATCAGACAACCTTTGACTGATTTAGATATTTCACACATATGACATTTCAGAATTCATATACACGCTATAAAACAACACTGCAAACACTGTACAGTGCATTACTCAATTAACCCTGGATACCTTCAACTGACTATATTAACTGCCGCCACCAAATGCATATCAGTAACTGGTGTTTGATACACACAAAACCATATCACAATATGCTGTACTGTACAGAAAATATGCTTCATACAAAATACATTGGAATGTACCATTGTCATTCCAGCACTGGCAGACAATGCCATCAAAGACTAGACACACTTGTTATCATCAGTAATCATCCTATAGTTACAGACGACTTGCACACTTCAGTTCTATTATCACTGCTGCCAAATGTCAAACAGAAAATGTCGTGACCAGACTGTCAATATACCAGTACCTGCACTGACCAAGAAAATGAAACACCTCACACAACCAATGCTGTGACAAAGGCAGGCATGTGATAAGTATAATGATAAATAATAGTAGGGCTGTAAAATTAATCTTGTTAGAGCGAACAGTAAAAAACACAGTTCAAAATGTAAATGCTGTAAAACACTGCATTCTAATCGTGAATGCATCTGATTTACTTTCAGTTACCTACAAGATTGGCCAAATTATAAAATGCTGTTTACGTGGACGCATTGATTGCTAAACATAGAAATTTTAAACCTTAGATGCCACTTACTTCAGAAAAGTAGCTACCTGGTATTTGCTGATGACATACTGCTTTTATCTCATTCTGTAAATGCCATGAGATTTATGCTCAAAGTCTGTGATCAGTTTGCAGTAGAATATGATGTGAAATTTAATAATAGTAAATCTGTTGTTTAATTTTGTTTTGTTTTGTTGGCCAAACAAAATCTACCAAACATGATGGATACATGATAGATTCATGCCACTTTTACAACCAACACTGCAGTGCAATGCCACTAGGTGCAAGAGTTCATAAAGTAATCTATCGCAATGTTATATAATATGAACAAAAGTTTTAATTTTACCAAGTGCATTTCGTTGTTCCATAAGTTTGATTACTCAGAGTCATGATTTCTGTATTACAATTATGTGGTCATCATAACCACCTTCAAGTGTGACATTTTCAAGACACACAAAATCACTGAACCAAAATGCATTAACACGTCTTTTTCAGCTGCTGGATTAAAATACAATTATACACAATTAATTACTTTACAGCCCTAATAAATAAGTTTATGGCCTATAAACAGCAGATGCTGGCAGCATCATACAACTGCTGCAGCAGGTGCATTTAACGACTGGCCAGCATTGACAGAAGAAGCTGGTAAATCAATGGCACTATGTAATATTGGGAACGGATGAGCTTCAGTATTAAAAACCCATTGATCTAATGGCATGACGTGGTCAGGCGAGAACAGCAGATAAAGGTACTTGAGTGTTTCGGCGAGGAAGAAGCTCTGTTGTACATCGTCATTCTGCGGAGGTACAGAGTACACATCTTTGAGGCCTGCATAGCCATTCTCTGTTCGACACCATTGCTCGATTGCCTGTATACCAATTCACACATAACTTGACGGTAAGGTAGAGGACACTTGACACTGTGCTTCTGATGAGGTAAAACTCGTCAGAGAAGTGCTCAGATATTGCATGCATCATCAAGGGATCACATAATTTTAATTGCCATCCACATGTTTATTCATAAATGGAATGCACCACACCTGCTTTCCCAGCTAAAGCTGGTCCTCACTGCTCACATAAAGTTTATATCATGATCATAACGACTCAAATTTAGTTAGCAACACCTATATCAAAAACTAAATGGAAGTCAATGGGAAGAGTCGATGGGTATGCCTCTGCCCGTAGTACATTGTTGCATGTTACCCAGGGGAGAGAGTTATCTGAGGGAGGGTTCCGTTCAGTAGAGAGGGTGTTTGTGTTGGATCCGGCAGAGACATAAAAAGAAGAAAGTCCTGGAGGGTTATCCAGGCAGGGGGCGAGGTTTGGGGGTTGGCTGTGGGTATACCCTGTTGTCTGTATTGCTAAAGCATAAAAAGAAGAGGCCTGTCAGGGATGTTTACCAGGGAGTGAAGTTACCTGGGAGACAGGGGTTCCAATCAGGGGGTGTTTGTCTGTAATGGGCACACCAGCACAGGCATCAAAAGAAGAAAAATGGCTGCAGCTGCAAACTCTGAAGTGCGATCATGCACAAACAGACAGACAGGTGGACAGTGGTCACACAGTACCACAGACGGCTCAACCAGACAGAATACTGCCTTCTTCACCTATCTATAGAAGTGGGGAGAAACATAATAAAGTTAAATGCAACACATTTTGTGGTGGTTTGGTGTAGTGATAGCGCACTGGTCTCGACCAATTCAAGGTAAATGCCATATGTCGGGCTTGATTATACAGGGATGAGTAATGTTCACAGATGTGAGTTATGTTCGCACCCTTTTGCAGTCACACCCACCACTAGAGAAGAAATGGCATCTTCTACCACACAGTAGGCCCTATGTCTCAGACTGTCAGTTTCAGTGGCTCTCTGCGTAATGGGTAATAGGGTGAATAGTCCACATCAGGTCATGAAATTCCAAGTATGGAGATGTGTTCTTCCCTTATAGGCACCAAAGCCTATGCACCTTTTCTCTTCTTCACATTCCAGAGTATTAACTGAAAGCTGAGAGACATCAACATTTTCAGTGTATTCGTATGATGATACTCTGTTGTACACAATTAGTTAAATGACATCAGATTGTAACTTGGATACAAAATAGACAACACACCTGCACAGCCTGCCAGCCCCATTCCCTGTACTTTGGATCATGTGTAAACCGCCACATGTAGAAATATGTCTCAATAACTTCTGGTCGTTGTATATAATACTTCTCACCCTGGCGAACTGCCTTTGCTTCAGTCGTACCATCAAATCGGAAAGATTCCGGTCCAAGTTTTGTACCTACAAAAACACAGAAACAGTACCAGTGAATGACTAAATGTTCACTAATATGTGTTGCCTATATGTCTGGTCTAACTATATATTAACCAGCCAAAAAGTGGTTTATTTCAATTCAGATTACAGCAACAAAAAGTGAAAGCCACAGCAAACCTGACTGAAAAACAATAAAAATCGAACGTCAAATTGCAACTGCATTAAAGCATACTATGACAACCATTTGCACAACCTTAACTGGGTCCTTAATTTTTATCATTTAATACAAAATTGCAAATATGCAATTAAGACAGAGTCCAGATTTGTTGAGAACAATTCATAATTTCATAAATGTAATAGGAGACTAAACTGTATGAGTTGGGAGACACAGGTACTTACATAACATGAACCAAAAAGCTGCAGTCGTACCTGTCCGATCATATGACTCATGACACGTGTGAGCAATATCGGCAGCAAGGTCCATATAGTGTTGCTCATTGTTAGATGATGACGCTCCCAGAGCAAACATGCCGCCTGCAATACAAATATCTCGGACAATTCACTGTAAAGTATACTGTGGTTGTCATTCTTATATAGTAACTTATCACTTCTCTATTTTGGATTTTGTTTAACTACATGTACAGTGTGTCCAAAACAAAAGTAACCCCCTGTATACATTTTCGTAACTCCTACAAACGACACCAGATTTTAACCAAATTTTGCACCATATATAATTGCAATCAAATCAACAAATTGTAGTAAAATTTATCAACATCTGCAATAGTTATAGCAAGTTTAGTGAGGACACTTAAAAACACTGGCAACGTTACAGACATCTGACTGTCAAAGTGCAAAAGTCAAAAATATAAGTCTGTGCTCAAAATGTCCCCATGCTCGAATGCAAGCTCGAAGATGCAAATGCCACTGCCTGACTGTTTCATCGATGATCACATGGTTGAAAATTGAAATGTTCCCACTCTTCAATCAGACAAGACTTCAGCTGGGCGATGTCATGATTCCAGCTGCGGTACTCATGCTCATGCAGCTTTGCCCAGACTTGGTAGTCTACAAGTGGTGGCTGGCCACATAGTTGGAATGATGAAGTCTGGTGTTTCATGGGTTAACAATTGCACTGTCTCATGCTAACTATTAGTGGAAACATAGTCCCATGCAAAAGTCACTTCTGGACCAGTGACTGCATTAATTAATGTAATGGAAACTGATATTTTGTCATCAATATTTGAAGAGTAATACATCCGCTGTTAAAGAATATTTTATAATGAAATTCTGCAATTCTTTCAGAGATATATTCAGAATCCTATGCAAGTGATTTTGTTAGCATGCATTGAGATCAGTCATTTCTATCGAGTATTGTCTAGAGAGTTACTTTTTTTCCCAGACACAGTGTAGATTCTACCTTTCCACCACCATCAAAGGGTTAGGTGGGATCAACAGTGTAAAAGCTATGATGGCTGCAAAGTTTAGATACACTGCACACAATCAAAGCAGTTCTAGTGCACAACATCAGTCACTGCCAAACCATTTTTGCACAGTATAGGCCTATGTAACCAATTAATCAGCTCTTGCAAGAAAAACAATCAATCACAAATAATAATCTACAATCACCATCAGTTAGGTAACAATACATCAATATTTTAGCCATGAAGTTGCTATTATGACTTTTAGTATGTGTTTCCTACACGCATGCACATGGTGTGATGAGTATAATTCATACAACTGTTGATGCAAAGAAACTGAAATCATCTACGGCTCCACAGCAATATCAAGCACGATACAACCATTACGCACAAATGCACAGTTTTGCTGTAGGGCAGTGCTGTCCAACCTTTTTGAAGTTGCGGGCAACTTGTGTACTTGCCACAAGACGGCAGGCCACAACCATTGAGCAGCATGTTCTCGGCTATACACTGGTGATTGAATAATTGTAATTTTATGCTAATTTTCTGAAGTCACATGGGCCTACCACACGTAAATGCAATTGTTATAAAGTGAAACATTTATTGATAGGTCGTCTGCTCTAGGTCATGTTTTAGTAGTGGTCAACCACAACCATCATCAGTTTGATTAAGGCTGTTGAATTAACACATTAACAAATGCGTTAAGGAAATAAAATCAATTTATATACAGTAGCTTTCTACAGTTCTGGAATCTGGAAAGTGTGTGAAATCAAGACTTCTTTGCTAGCAGATAAACGAACTAAATCCAACTCAGTCGCAAACATATGAACTTCATTAAGCATAGTGGGCATTAAGCACCATTTTAAAATTTAAATTAAATCTGTTCAAGCAAGTGACATCTGATCATATATCCCTCATCTTACAAGAAGACCATCAGCAGCAGAAGCTCCACTATGAGAGCCTCTCATGTTGATGTACAAGATTTCTCCATTCAATAATCGATTGCTTGCTTCGTCAAGGACCTCACTGAGAAAGAGGTTCAGCTGTGAGAAGACACTCAGGATGTTTGAGAGGCACAGTCCACCAGAGGGGGGCATCCAGAACAGTGGCAGTCAACAAGTGTCGAGTGTCCGTGCAGGCAATATGCCTAAACAATGTCAGGTGTCACTGACAGACGATGTCTAACAGAGGAACTTGTGACGTGAACACACAGACGATTTTGTTAGAAATAAAACCATGCCACCGAATTTCTGGAATTCGACGAAGACACAGCAACCAGCATTCCGAGGCATAAGTAAGGAGTCTCTCTTCTATGGCATTGCATCTGCATGTCGAAACAGACACAGAGCGGCAAGTGAAGATATGCAGAATGCATGCATCATACAGATGGAGCTTCGTGTCTGTGGAGCTTCAAGTAATGCAAAAAAAATGTAAAAATTATGTTGATACCAAATTTTACATCAAGAGAAGTGAGAAAATTATAATATTTTCATTAGTCTTGGTGGGCCACACAGAATACCTCCGCAGGCTGCGGGTTGGACAGCACAGCTGTACGGGCTTTACACACAATCAATTGCTGCTAAACAGTAAAAGTGATGTGGCTACCTATGAAGCAAGCCAAGTGGTCCATCTTGTGCTCAATACGACCATTCTTCCATTCTGCAACATAACGCAGGCCTCCATTCGATGTCATTATCAATCTCTCTTCAATAACCTTCACACACAAGTTTGAAAATATCACATTCTGTTTCACATCAATTTCTCCAGTGATAATGTTGCAAATACCCCTGGCACTATAACTCTCATAATAAAAATGTAACACAGATATCTGGCAAATAACTGGCAAAATCCGACTCCATGAAAGAACTGATATATTATCAGCAGAATGCAAATTCCACAATTTTCTAACACTGGTCACAAAGTCATACTGAACAGAAAGAATAAAAGGTGCCAAAACAAAATAAACAAAAATGAAAACTCATAGGAACAGTCAGCTTTCCAAATCTTGCCTGATTTCTGTAATTCACATTAGAATGCTAATCCACCAACAATGTCAAAAACATACCTTCACAGCTGCATTGTACATGTCCAGAGCCTCTGAGTCAGTCCTATTTGACTGAAGCCAAGCTTTAAGCAGATACTCATAGAATGAGTCACCCAATGCTCCAACAGATACATGCTCTAGACAATGTACATAACATGCACATTTGGCCACTGAGCACAACCCAGCAATAAATGCATTTTATAACAAAGTGTCTTAGCCACCTGAATAACTGACTGCACTGACGGTATACAATGATACCTAGACCTAAAATCAGCCAAAATGCACAAATAGCACAAAAAATATACATGTACAAAATTATACAATAGTTATAATACACTGTGAGTCAGGAAAAGTAAGCTAAATGTTTTTTATCGTATCTTCTATAAAACTTGGCAGATTTTGATAAAATCTGGTGGATAGTATTCTGAATAAATTTGCTACTCAGCAATGTACACGTTTTCCATTTCACTAAATAGTGTCTCTATACTACCATGTAAAACAAAAATTCGTGTTTTTATGTAAATTACAACAGAATGCAGAGAGCAAGTTTCATTAAATCCAAAGTTTTTACTTAGCAATAAAAGCAATGAAGTAGTCTTTTTTACACATTTAACAAACTCACCAGACCTAAATCCTGTTGACTATACGATATGGGAACTGATACAAAGACGCATTTACCAGGCAGAAATGCGGGACATCACTGACCCGAAGCAATGTCTCATTTCTGTTTGGGTTGAGCTAAAGCAGACCATCATCGACAAGGCCACTGACCAGTGGCAGACAAGGCTGAAAGCATACATTCGTGCCAAAATACAGCATTTTGAACACCTGCACAACTGACTCGTTGTTTTTGGACAAAACTGTGGGCTTACAAAATACGCAGCGAATGAAACTTTCTCATACATTAACATGCCTTGCACCAACATTCCACTGTTTCCATGAGACCCTTACAGAATTAAAGTATACAAACATGCAACACTATGACCAATTACTCTTTTGTGGCTTGTTGTTATTAATATTGAAAAAATAAGCAACAGCGCTGCTATTGTGTAAAAACTTTCTGTTTAATGAAATGTGATAGCATTCCGTTGTAATTTACATAAAAACAAATTTTTGTTTCACATGAAACAGAAAACGTGTATATTGCTGAGTAGCATATTTATTCCGGATACCCACCACATCAAAATGAAAATCTGCTGAGTTTTATAGAAGATATGATAAAAACATTTTCGCTTACCTTTATTCTGACTCACAGTGTAGTTACTTGGCAATAATAGTTAAACAATGATGTCGACAGTTATGCACTCATATATTACCACCAGATCTATAAATGCAGTATTCGCAATACTTACGTTGTCCCCACTTTCCGCTATGTGGATTCAAATAGTTTGGATAGAGACCACCGGGCTTGTCCAGCTGCTTCAGAACAGTTCGTATCTGGTTTACCTGTCACAATAATTTTAACAACAAAGTATGCAAATTTACTGTTTTGTGACAAATTTTTTCACAGCATTTGTAACATTACATATTACATATTACACACTGGTTAATTTAAGAAAACAGTTGTTCTGAAAAACACAACATACACCAAAACCAACAGGCCCTAGTTCACTTGTGAGTGTGTTTATGATTGTGCAAAATTGCAGAATATAATACAGTACAAAAAGTTCTGAGAATCTTCCTCTTATCCTGCATATATTTTATCATAGCTGAAATGTAAATGTATCATAGCTGAAATGTAAATTCTGTATTCAATTACACATTTGTCAAAATTCACCACGAACACCTGACAACTTGCTGCACATTAATCAGTGATACAATACAGATATACATTGGACATAAATTCAATAAACTAAAAGTAATGTTAGTATTTTACCTTCTCTAGATAAACAGGGTTGCCAGTGATATGTGACAGATAAGCAAACTCTAGATGAAGTGTACCAAATTCAGCCAGTATGGAACAACCTCCAGATGCCCAGCCCCAGTTCCGTCCAGTGCCACTAAAATTAAACAAATGCAATCATCTAAATTATATCATAAGCAAACAAGAGGCCAAAGTAATTTGGCAAAGGCTGCACTGAATAACCACGCACACACTGACAGACAGACAGACTGACAGATAGACAGCATGCACATCAGCAACAATAGGCTGCATCTCATGCATCTCATGCATTTGATGCAGCCTAATGATATATGACACACCATATTTACAACTGGTTGAGACACATGATTTCCAGATGCCAGTTCTATGACACTTTTAGGCCATATCAAATGCACAATGTGCACAATGCAACCTATTGTAACCTATAATTCTGTAGCACATTGTGTCTGTCTGTTAGTCAGTCTGCCATGCGGCTGTATTGTGCAAAATGAACAAGGTCTTGTTCGGAACGGAGACTCCTGAAGACCCAAGGCACAGTGTATTAAATCCCCCTATGGTGAATGGAGGGAAGTGGGAGAAACTTTTACCCATTGTAAGGTACAGGAACATTACTCACATTCAATTCATAACACAGTTACGTCTCAATGCACAGCACACGCAACAGCCTGTCATCATGAAAAAACAGACGTACGTGCGCACGTTCACCATGGCCATTGGTATGCCGGTCGGTGTATTGAATGCAGGCATCAGCTTGTCAGCTATCTCAATAGCTTTATCTTTGAACATCTGCAAACAACAGCATGCAATCCAATAAAGCAGGCAAAATTACATAATCACTAGCAACAAAAAGTCATAAATCCTTACATGAGCAATAAGCTTAAAGAAATTCAGCTGTCACAGAAAAACTAATAAATTGTATGAAAATATGCTGATCATGGATAAAACTTTCCAACCAAAAATGGACCTGGAATAGTTCAAGAACAAACTGTGATAAGTTGCCAGTCTGATCCAGTCCAGTCCAAGACTTGGCTAGAAAACACCCACGTTATGCAGTAACTAAAAGGTCACTGATGTTGTCACATACGTCAGTCATGCACACAGTTTTCCACAACCACAAGACACTTATATATAAAAATGGTTTTATTTGTATTGCAGCACAAATGCTGGATTACACAGTGCAGGACAGTGCATATAATATAATAAAATTCAAATATACAGACAGCCATGTGAGAATTTGACAAAACTTACACAGTGTTTTGTATTTTCATTTGTACATCCACATACACTTAACATGTTGCTTACATTCTGGTAGTTTTTTTAAATCTAGACTTTACCTGAAACAATACTATATTAAAACACATTTGTAAACACAATGCCAAAAAAGCTGAGTTTGGACCTGGGACAAAAAATGGACAGGAACAGGTGCAATCCATGGTCCAATACTATCTATACAATATATACAATACTATCTGTACTATATCTAATGCTGATGCAGCAGACAGTACACGATACTGAAACGATGTGGATGACTTCAAGTCACTGCAAAACATCAGCAATTTTATAACAGAGCTTTAGTTTCAAACTGGTGTTCTACTGCAATTATGTATCTTGCAAATTTTGTGAAACACAGCTACATTATGCTATCTGATAACAGCAAAATTCAAACAGTGCCATCAATTAGTCGTAACAGTTCAGAACTGCCACAACATATACATCATCATCAACATCTCTCCAATCTGTCACTCACTATCTGTATCTCCATCTGGCTGCTGCTGATGGGGCTGGCTGAAAATAGTCCATTTCTGATAGTCCTTCCATAGTGTGCTAGCTTCTTGTATGTTGCTGTCTTTCTCTTCTACATCTTCCCTCATGTTGCCAATCCACCATTTTCTTTGTCTTCCTCGACTTTTTGTCCCTTCGATTCTTGTATGTAAAGCCCAAATCTGGAGTCTGTTGCTATTCATTCTTTCAACATGTCCAAGCCACTGTTGTCTTTGTATACACATCCTCTCTACGAGTGTCATCATTTGGCCTAATTCTTGTCTGATTTCTTCGTTCCTTCTTTTTTTCAAGTTTACTTATGCCAGACAATCTTGTTAACCAGTTCATTTCTGCTGCTAATATTCCATGTTGGTCTTCTCTTTTTTAAGGTCCAGCAATCTGCCCATATGTGAAAACTGACACGAGCAGTACTTCATACAGTTAAAGTTTGGTGGCAACTTACGTTTCTATCTCTCCAGATTTTCCCCAACCTGCTGCCATGGCATATGAGCCATCTTTAGAGAGGAGTGCTCTGAAGTAGGTGAACTCATAAACTTGTTCCACTGGTTGGTGTCCCACACTGATCTTCACTACTGTTTCTTCTATACCAATTGTCAGCGTTTGTTTTTTTCGTATTTATTTTCAGACTGGGTTGTTCACAGGCTGTGTGTACAGTTGCTGTCAGCTTCTGCTAATTCTCTACTGTATCAGCTAATCGGTTGACATCACCTGCAAACCTTAAGTGGTTAACTGTGCACAGTGTGTCTCCAAGTATTTTCATCTCAACACTTTTTTCCTATATGTTTAGATACACATTACAGTATAAAAACTATGCATACCTTATCACCAGTAAGTGCGTAACACGCTAACATGCCACCGACAAAACGAATGTTAACTTCAAACACTGAAAATTCAAATGCCTGACCACATAAACATAACAATTCAACTAGAACTGCAATATGACACCTCAAGCTTTGAGAAAGATTAATATTAATCAAGTAAGCATCAGAATTGCTGTCCTTCATGACTCAGCCTTTTATATAAATCAAAACTTTCATGCATCATTCAACTAATCAGCTAGAACAGGGGTGGGCAAACTACGGCCCGCGGGCCACATGCGGCCTGCCAGAGCATATTATGCAGCCTGTAGGCAAGTACATGTTCGCCAGATTTTTGAAGTTTTATTCCGAGTATTTGATTCGAATCTACCGATATTAAATCATGCGAATCACAACCAGTAAACTTGTTCCACAGTTCAAGAACATTATCCAAAACTGTGAACAGTTACATTCGTCTCATTGATTTTAATTGAACTCTGTGGTCAGATTGTATGTAAATTCAG
>Ga0126335_1000880_pt1 | contig 15676 bp, 12 predicted proteins | sample OlaspJWI45metaG_FD_108409 | JGI IMG/M metagenome (GOLD analysis project Ga0126335, IMG submission 108409) | Marine gutless worms symbiont microbial communities from Oahu, Hawaii - Olavius sp. 1 OAHU.JWI-45 metaG | ecosystem: Host-associated > Annelida > Digestive system > Unclassified | place... | reverse complement strand
CCCATCGATAATATTATGCTGACCTCCGATTTTGATCAGATTCGATCTTGCAAACAGACGCGCACTAAATGGGTTAATTTAATTGAGTGTAAAGGGGTCAGCTTTTGTTAGCATCGAGGCTTCCTTGTCCTTGAACGAAATTGAACGCTTTACAGCGCCCCTAATGGATTAGAAAGAATCCATAGAAAAATGGGTATTCCTCCGGTTAAAAACGGGTTTCTTCCTTGTCCTTGAACAAAAATGAACACTTTACAGCCACTTTCGTGACTCTTAGAGCTTCGCTATTCTGCAATCCTCGAAATACTGCGAGTATTCCTCCGGTCGAGACCAGGTCTCTTCCTTGTCCTTGAACGAAATAGAACACTTTACAGCAGATCATCTCATTGTAGTGGTTTTCCTTCAGCCTTCAGTCTTCAGCCTGAATAACCTATAACCATTACAATAACCGCGCCGGCGAGCATGAGGAGGGTGCCGGCGGCGCGGATGGGGATATTTTCTTCTTTGAAGAATAGGCCGCCGAAGAAAACACCGATGAGGATGCTCAGGCGCTTGACGGAAATCATGTACACGACCTTCGTCAGCGAGACCGCCCAACCATGGAGCACGGCGTGGAGGTAGAGCAATATGCCCGCTATGAGGCCCTTGATCGGTTTTCCGGTAAAGGTCCGTAACTTCACTTTTCCCAGCAGCCACAGGACCAGGACCATGGATGCATTCAGGGCGGCAAAAAATAGCACGGTAAAAAACATAACCGAAGAATGAACGATGGCCACCTTGCCGATCACCACCGCAAATCCGAATAGAAAGGCGACGATCAGCATGAGAATAGAACCGGGTTCCCGGAGCAGATGCGCCGACCCCAGGCCGGCTCCGCCTTCCCGGGGGTCCAGGTTGAGGACAAAACTGCCCAGCACAGTCAGCAGCACGCCGGCCCCGCCCCATAAGTTCGGCAGTTCAGCCAGGAACAGATACCCTGGAACAATGGCAAAAACCGGCGTAAAGGCCAGGTAAGGCAGCGTCAGGCTGAGAGGCGAAATCTGAATAGCCCGCATGTAGAGGGTAAAGCAGACGGCGTTTAAAGGCAGGCTGATCAGAAAACAGAACACAAAGATTTGATCCAGCGGCGGTATTTCCACCAGAAACAGGGTGGCTGTGAACATCGGCAGGCTATAGAACATGGGGATGACCGCCATCTCATAGGATGAGAGGTGCGCAAAATGTTTTTTGACCCAGGCGTCCTGGGTGGCCACGACAAAGGCCGTCGCAGTGGCAAGCAGTATCCAGAGCATTATGTTAGCTGTTTAGACTGTAGGCTGTAGGCTATTAGTAATTTCAACCGTGGCAATAAGGTTTTCCTACAGCCTAAATGCCTATAGCCTAGCAGCCTGATCTTCATACATTCAACAGATTGTCCGTGGTGACGCTGACGATACCCCAGATGGCATCGGCCGGCAGATGGGCATCAATGCTGCGGTCGAACAGGATCGACACTTTGGCCGGGAATTCTTCGTCAGCCTGCCACAGGAGGTAGTAGACCGGTATTTTGGGAAATGGCCGCACACAGACAGCGACATCGGCCAATGGCAACCGGGTGCCGCCCAGCTGATCACCGGCTTTGATCAGCAACTCGGGATGGTGTCCGAATTTAGCGACCAGCTTGTCTGTCTTGAGTTCATGCGGTCCCTGGAAAAACTGGGCATCTTTCAGATCAGGGGGGCCGACCATTTCGTTTTTGAAGGGGTGGTCGGCCGCGTTGAGCAAATAAACCAGCAACATCAGTTCCAGAAACGGATCCACCGCCCGGCGCCAGCAACCGGGGCCGCCTTTCTGGATCTGCCGGGCCGCTATATCCACCCGGATCTCCTCATTGAAAGCCGGCACCAAGAGTCCGCCTTCCCCATCCAGCATAACAGCCGCGCGGGGGCAGAGCTCGTGCGGGTTCAAACCCCTTAACTGCTGCCAGTATTCCGGCGGAACCACGACCTTGTCCCCGTAAGGAGCCCGGGTGGTCTGCTTTTCGTTGCGGCGTCGGGTCTGCATCTGCAGATATCCTTGGCTGTAGGGATACTTTCCGTCTTGAAAATTTTCACAGGGAAACATATCGCAATCGTGAAGGCAATAGGCGACGCGATTCAGCACCGCGCAGGCCAAAATGGCGCAGGGCGCCCCCAGCAGTTTTTCCTGGGCAGCGAGTTTGCGTTGACCAGCCGGGCTGGTGCCGCTGCCGCAGCTAGAGCAAAGGCCGTCCGTGTTCAAGCGACAGACATCGCAATTGATACCGCAGGCTCCGGTGGGCATTGGTCTACCTCCTGATCCGATCGAGCCGTGCGACGGCTTCGATGTGGAAGGTGTGTGGAAACATGTCCACCGGTTGGACCTCGGCCACCTGGTAGGCCTCCTTGAGCAGTGCGATGTCGCGCGCCAGCGTAGCCGGGTTGCAGGAGACATAAACGATCCGCGGGGGACCGATGGCGAGCACCTTTTTGACAACGTCCTTGTGCATGCCCGATCGCGGGGGATCGATAATCATCACATCGGGGCGGTCGTTGTGCGCGGTCAGCAATTGCCGGATGTCGCCCAGTAGAAAATGACAATTGTCGATGCTGTTGCGCTCACAATTTTTGCGGGCATCGGCAATGGCACTTTCAACAATCTCCATGCCGACAACGGTCCGGGCGCTATTCGCCAGGCAGATAGCAATGGTTCCGGTGCCGCAGTAGAGGTCGAGGATTGTTTCCGAGCCGGTGAGGCCGGCATAGTGTCGCGCGGTTTGATAAAGCGTTTGGGCACCGCGGGTGTTGGTCTGAAAAAAGCTATTCGCGGAGATTTCGAACTCGTATTCTCCGATGCGGTCTTTCAGGGTCCGGTCGCCGGCCAGGTGGACTTCGTATTCTCCGGCGGCCACGCCCGCTTTGCGCGTGGTAATGTTGTTGACCACCGAACTTACCCTGGGAAACGTTTCCCGGATCATGGCTGCCAGCGGATCCAGGACCTGCCGGTTCTCGGCGGAGGTGACCACATTCACCATCCAATTGTTCCGGTCGACCGAGTGCCGCAGCATCAAAAACCGCCAGAAACCCTCGTGGGAACGCAGACCATAGGCTGGCTGCCCGGAGTTGCGCATATAGGCTTTGACCGCGTTGCGGATGGCATTGCCTTCTTCCGGATGGAGGTGACAGGTGTCGATGTCCAGAACCTTATTGAACGTCCCGGGTACATGCAGGCCCAAGGCAAAGTCCATTTTGATTTCCGGATTGCCCAACTCTTCCGGCATCAGCCAGCGCCGGTCGGTGCAGGAAAATTCCATTTTATTGCGGTATCCGAACACCTTTTCCGAAGGCAGGGTCGGATGGACCGGAATGTCCTTCAGCAAAGCCAGGTGCTCAAGGGTTTCGATGACGTGCTGTCGTTTGAATTCAAGCTGGCGCCGGTAATCCAGAAACTGCCATTTGCAGCCGCCGCAATAGCCGCTGTAACGGCAGCGCGGCTGGACCCGCAAAGGGGATGGCTGCAGCAGTTCGATAACCCGCGCTTCGGCAAACGTCTTTTTCTTTTTTATGATCCGAATGACGGCCTGATCACCCGGAACCGCCTGGTCCACGAAAACCGCCAGACCATCAATCCTGACGAGCCCCCTGCCACCAAACGCGAGATCCGCAACCAAAACCTCAAATTCCCGGCCCTTCTTAACCGTCATAAACCCCTCGGGCAATTAAAGAAACAGTTGGAAATAATTGTCAAAATTTGTTAAACTGAAAGTTGTCCCAAATGACGCAATGGTTCCCGACCGAGACCCCGGTCCAGATTTATTCTGTTCAGCCGGCCAATGTCGAGACTGGACCATATATGTTTTACGCCGGTTTCTTACAAGCGTTGCCCGGTGTAACACCGATACGCCCTTTCAAGCAAGCAAAGAGTCACCCGGCTGAGGGTTTTAAGATTTCTACTGATAGCACTATTACATTTCGGTCCGGGGGCTATCGTCTCAGTGGCACCCTGCACCTGCCGGACGTGCCCCGCCCTCCGGTCGTGATCGGATCACACGGACTGTTCGGCACGGCTGCGTCCGCCAAACAGACGGCCCTGGCCGCAGCCTGCCTGTCTGTCGGGATGGGCTACCTCCGTTTCGATCACCGCGGCTGTGGTCACAGTGAAGGGGATTTTGAAAAGGTGACCACCCTGGACGGCCGGGTGCAGGACCTCTTGGCAGCTGCTGACATGATCGGCAACCGGCCGGATACGGGAGATCAGGTTGGATATTTTGGCAGCAGTTTAGGGGGCGCTGTTTGCATACGGGCATCTGGGTTGAAAATGCCGGCGGCAATGGTTCTATGCGCTGCTCCCGTACGCAGCAGTGATATCGATCCGGTCCGCGCGGCGGCAATGGACGTTTCAACGGAAACGACGGGGCGACCGGCGGGTCTGACGTTCGATGTGGCCGCGGAAGCGGCCACCCTGCGGGAAGTCCTGGTTTTCCATGGGGATGCGGATGAGGTCGTACCATACCGGCACGCCGGCGAAATTTACACTGCGGCGGCCGGTCCCAAAAAAATGATTACCCTGCCCGGCGGCGATCATCGCATGACGGCGGTCGACCACCAAAAAATATTCGTGGCCGAAACGCTGCGCTGGTTCAAAGACCGCTTGGGGACCACCGGCTTTTCTTGACACTTGCTTTTCCGGTATCAGATTCTTAAGACGATGTTGAACGCAATACGACCAACAAGGAGTTCACATGGCTGAAAAACCCCAGTTGACCGTTCTACGCAGGTCCTTCATCCTATCGGCTGTCAGGCGCCTGGTTGCCCTGATCGTTTTCGCCGGGCTCTTATACGGCTTGGTTGCAGGGGTCTACGCTACCCGCACGATATTCAAAGTAAAGATGAACTACGCCGTAGTGCTGGAAAAATTCGGGGGCATCCGGCAAGCCGTAACGGATGTCGGGTGGCATGCACGCTGGCCTTTTTTCACCAAGATTGAACAGGAAGTTACCCTCATGAACCAGCGCCTTTTTCTGGGTGGCCAGCTCGAACCCATGCGGATCATATCCCAGGAAAACGTGGCCCTGTGGACATCAGCAGTGCTGACTTACCGCATTCGGGACCTGCATACCTGGGCCATTGAAAACCTGGACCCGTTGAGCATCCTCCAGGGTGATTATGACGGGATTGTCAAAGATATTCTCCAGGCCCAGGAGGTTGATCGGTTGGTCAGTGATCGGGAATCGATCAAGGAAGAAATTTTCAGCGCGCTCAAATCCCGGCCGATCAATGAAGGCGGGCCGACCCTGGAAAAGAAATATGGGATCGAGGTAGTCAGTTTCGTGCTCAAAGAGACCCGCTTCGGAGATAAACTGGTTGAGGCCACTGAAGAGAAAAAACGCCGCGAACTGATTGCCGAAGCGGAAAATTATGCCGCTGATCAGGAAGCCAGCCGCATCCGTAAGCTCTATGCAGCCTATATGGAGAGCATTAACCAGCTTCAAAAAGCTCTCGGCCAACCGGACGGGTCGACCGATAGAGAACTTTTGGAATTTTTAGTGCAACAAAAATGGGCCAGTGCTTATGAAAAGAACCAGGCCGGCCAGAATACAGTCGTCCTCCAGAACACCGGGGCTGCGCCCAACCTAACCCTGCCCTCACCTTCAGACCTGGCACCTGCTGCGGGGAGGAAATAATGGCCCCGCGACTCACCAAAGAGATCAAGTACATTCGTCTCCCCGAGCAACGGATCAGGGAGATTGAGGAACTGGTGAGATCGTGGCCCTTTGAAACCAAGGCCTTTATGCGGGCGCGCCTGAACCAGTATCGTCCCCGTTTCACCTCCTTGTACAACTTGCTCGACAGTCTGCGTTCGCTTTTCCTGCAGCCCAAGGAACGTAAATTCGTTATCCTCAAGGACCCAAGTATTCTCACAGATTGGCAAAAGCGGTTCGAGCTTTCCGGGCAGACCAATCCCCAGGAGGCGTGGCACAAGATTCTGGAAAAAGAGGTGAGCGCCGGCGACTACGAATACCTCTTATACCTGCTGGAAAAAGAACTCGCCGATATCCACGTGCCCGATGAGTTGAAAAAACTCTTCAACAAAATCTACCGGGCCCATATCCGCAAAGAATATATCAGCGACCCCGAAGTGCCGAAAGCGCCCCTGCTGCTCTTCGTCGGCCCCAGCGGCGCCGGCAAGACAGCCACGGTTACCGAGACTGTTGAAAAGGTGATCTTCATCAACGAAGTCCAGCCGGAGGTAGACCTGCAGAAGAAGAAGGAAGCCCTGCTGGCGGGAGAACCAATCTGGAAATCCCTCGAAATGGTCGATCCGGACCTTGTCCTGGAAATTAACCGGCAAAAAAAATTGCGGTTCTATAAACGCCTTTCCAAAATCCCCCTGGTCAATTCCATTTTTAAAAAGGTCATCAGCACAAATCTGTCCGATTTGGAGGAACAGAGCCTGCCGGTGGACTACGCCATGGTGACGCCCAATGACTATCAGACCGCGTTGGCCGGCGAGCCCGGCAACTATTTCAAAAAGGCGCTGGGTGACCCCAGGAAGTCGGCGATCCGCCATGTCGAAGAGGCGCACAGTGCTTTCGGGAAGGCTTCGGGCCGGGAGTCCGGCGTGGAACGGCAGCAACGGACCCTGATCGACACCTCCAACATCGTGATCGATGAGATTATCAATGGCCGGCGGGATTGCCTGCTGATCGCAACCAGCGATCAGCCCGAGCGCTTCGATTCTGCTATTTACCGGCGTTTCGTGGAAAAAGGCAAGATTATCGACATCTCCGATTTCTGGATGACTGCCGATAATCTCCAAGAAGTCGTCCGGATGGAGCTGCTGCGCAGCAATATCCATGTCGGTACTGAAGATGACCCCTACTGCGGCATCGATGGAATCTGCCTCGATCCGGAAGAGACCCACGTGGCCGTTGAAAAACTTTACACGATTTTTAAGGAACGCAGTCTCAAGGTCATCCCCTCTTATGTACGCAAACTGATAAACTCCATCATCCAGATCCGCGGGGATTTCAAACCGGTATACCTGGATGATGCTTTCCTGGTGCGCAAAGCCTTTGAACTGGTGGCCAAGAATTCCTATGGCGATCTGTATAAAAAGGTGGTCGACAAAATGGACCGGGACGTCCATTGGCAGGACTATGTGGGCAGCGTCAAGGATGTCTTTTCCGAGATGAGCAACAATTGCCTGTATTACGGTGTCAGCGAAGAGAAGGGGGTGGTGCTTAACGGACCACCGGGCGGCGGCAAAACCTTTCTGGTCCGGGCCTGGCTCAGTGAAAACAGCGACATCCATGATATCTCCACCAGTCCCAGTGCCCTGCAGGATCCAGTCAATCCGGTTGAAGGTGCCGTTGACAATCTGGAAAAAGTATATGACATCGCCAAGATGATCGCCCCCACGGTCATTTTCTTTGATGAGGGTGATTCCCTGGCGCCCAAACGCAGCCAGACCGGCGGTTCGCCCACCGATCGTTTGACCAATAAGTTTCTGAACCTTATCGACGGCGAGATTCCCCTCAACCAGGTTTTTACCGTCCTGACCACCAACCGGCTGGACATTCTCGATCCGGCGCTGATCCGATCCAAGAGGCTGAAAGTTATGGAAATTTCGGGGCACATGGGGCGCGATGATATCAAAGATATTGTCCGACAGGCCGTTGCCGACATTCCCCTGGCATCCGATGTGGACGTGGACACCATCGTTGAATCGGCCAAGGAGATCTGTAATACCCCGGCGGATTATACCGCCTTCGTGGAAAAAGCCCTGAGCCTGCGCAACACGGAATATGAGGTGCTCACCCGTTTTCGTTCGCAGGGCGGCGAGCAGTTAGCTGTCAGGGAAAACTTCTTTAAATTCAATTTCAAAACCCTGATCGGAATCCTCGAGGCCATCCAGGCTCCCAAGGCCCTGATCAGTGGTGTCAGGAAAAATCCGGCCAGCGTGGCCGACCGGTATGACGAGATCCTGGACCAGACCGCCCGGGTTGACGCCATTGAGAATTACCCGGTGGTCGTCTCGCACCTGAAATCGGCTGTTCGGGAGATTTCCGGCAGCCCGGTCCGCAAAGGCAAGGTCCAGCTGGATAAGTTCCTGGAGGCCGAACTCAGCCAGGAACCCCAGGTGGGTTTCATTATCGGGGTGGGTGCCAATGACATGGCGGGGGTCCTGCTGCCCATCGCCACCAGCTTGACCTACAAGCTGGGAGACGACCGCGTCCTCGTGACCGGGGCGGTGTCCAGTTCCGGTTCCGCCACGGCCCAGATGGATATGGCGGTCAAGATGACCCAGCAATCGGCCCAAGAGGCCCTTACCATGGTAAAGAATTATCTCCAGGGTCTCTATCCCAAAGTCAGTATGCCCAAATTGCTGGGGGAATACCTCAGTCAGTACACGATCCATCACCAGTTGCTCTCGGCCTCTTATAACGTCGGCGGTCCTTCGGCCGGCTATGCGCTGGCCATCAATACCCTGTCGTCCATTTTGCAGATTCCGGTCTGGCACGATTTCGGGATCACCGGGGCTCCCTGGACCAAGGGTGTCAAAAAGGATGAGGTCGGCGGATCGGTCATTATCGGCGGACACCGCAAGAAAACCGAACAGGTACTGCTGCACCTGCGCCGGATGTTTATGCCTTTGCAGAACTATTACGATCTGGACAAGGAATTTATTTATGGGTTCTGGGGACGGGATAAGGACATCCTGGGGGTCACCCACTTTGGCGACCTGGTGCCGGAGATCATGTGGCTGGACGACGAATCCGAAGCCATTCAAAATGACCTGATCAAAACCCGGCTGGAATACAAGCGAAACAAATATATGAGCAACAAGACCGATCCGAAAATGAAACAGCACATCCTCAACCGCAAGGAAACGCTCAGGGAAGTTGTTGAAAATGAGATCGTGAAACGTCTGCGGTCCGTGCACACCTATCTGACGAATCCCGGCCGCGATCAGCTTCTATCGGTATCCGAAATCTTCGCCAAAGAGGACCATGGACGCTTTTACGAAGTTCGGATGGCCTTTGGGAAGATCAAAGAGAAAATTCGGGCGATGGAGTAAGGAATCCTGGCCGGATTCAGGCTGATAGGCTATAGGCCTTTAGGCTGAAGGAAAACCTCGGGATATAGCTATTAGCAGTTAGCTCTTAGCGATTGGCGATCCGACTATACATTTCAGCTGAAAGCCAATGGCTGATAGCTAACAGCCCTTTTACGACAGGGCCGGCTTGATCCAGGTCATCCCCTCTACTCAAATCCTACCGAGTGCCTCGGCGGGCATTTCGTATAACCGTCACTGGCGCCAATCATACTTGTTCAAAAATGCCTGCACAGCCTCCCGGTATCCGGGGCGGGTACTGCTGTCACTGTGCCCGGCTCCAGAGGCAATGAACAGGGTGGCCTGTTCGGGCGCGAAGCTCTGGTGCAATTCGCGGGCGAAATGGGCGGGGAAACGGCGGTCATTTTCTCCGTGGATAAGCATAACCGGAGCCCGGACACCCGGGGCCAGCCGGGCCGGGCTCAGTCGGTCCAGGGCGCCCCGGTAGTAAAGGTTCATCCAGAAAAGGATCATGGGCCCCAGCAGACTGCCAAAGGCCCGGTTGAACCAACGGTAGAGGCTCAAAAGGGCCGGCCGGGTGAAAGCATAACCGGCTTCCAGAAAGAGCATTTGAATGCGATCCGGTTTACGCCAGGCGGTTATGATGGCCGCGCCGGCGCCGGCGGAATGGCCATAGAGGATGACGTCCTGCCCAATCCAGTCCATGACTGCTTCGATATCTTCAGCAAATCGTAAGGCTGTCATCACGCGCCGCGGGCTTGAATTGCCATGGCCGCGAGCACTGTGCAAAACCGTTGTATATCCCATGTCCCCGAACATGCGGGCCCGGTTGACCATGCGGTCCCGGTTGCGACCCCAACCGTGGGCCAGCAATACGATGCCGCGACTCTCGCCGGGTGGATCAATGCGCCACACCTCGAGTCTACCGCCGTCGACGGCTGGTATGCATGTGTCTTCGATCGACCCCCAATCTGGCGGATCGCTGACCGGGTGTCGGGGAAACGCCTGGACCACAAAGGAAAGGACGAAGGTTAATACCAGATAGCAGGCCGCCAGACCGGAAAATATCCAAAATATCAGCATGCCTTGATAAGCTCTTTACGCAGTTTGTTCATGGCCACCGCGGCAAACAACTGTTTGTTCTGGGCCCGATTCCGCACAGGAAAATGATACGTGAACCCGAATGATGTCTCCGGTGTGGCCAGCCCGACACATAGCGTGCCGACCGGTTTTTCCGGGGTGCCGCCGCTGGGGCCGGCGATCCCGCTGGTAGCGATAGCATAGTCCGCCCCCGATACCTGCCGGGCGCCCGAGGCCATGTGGCGGGCGGTTTCGGCATGGACGGCCCCGTGTTCCTGCAATACGGCGGCCGGCACATTCAAAATATGCTCCTTGGCCGAATTGGCATAGGTGACCCCGGAAAAGAGAAAATAGTCTGAACTGCCGGGTACGTTGGTCAATTGGTTGGCGATGAGGCCGCCGGTACAGCTTTCAGCCACTGCAAGGGTGGCGTTTTGGGAAACCAGCATCTCTCCCAGGGATTCGGCCAGGGATTGTCCCTCCGTTGAAAAGACGGTGTCTCCCAGGCAGGTACACACCTGTTCCTGGGCCGCTGCAATCCGGCGAGCCAATTTTGGGGGATCGGTTCCGCGGCCGTATAATTTGACCTGGATGAAAGGAAAAGAAGCGCGCAGCCCCATGCGGAGTTCGGGAAACTGGTCGGGAATAGCAGCGATTTTCTCGTTTACAACCGATTCGGGCAGCCCAAACGTACAGATGGTTTTCACCGTGGTGGCCACCTGCTGCTCTCCCCTGAGTTGCAGGATGGCCGGCAGGATGGCGTCTTCCAGCATGCGCCGCATTTCATGGGGCACGCCGGGCATGAAGAAAAACAGACAATTGTCGATGCGCAGTTCAAAACCAGGTGCCGTGCCTACCGGGTTGTCGATAGAGACAGCTGTGGCGGGCAAAAGCGCCTGCTTGCGGTTTTGCGGGCTCATGGGAATGTTCCGCGCGGTAAAGAAAGCCGACACCGTTTCAAGGGCCTCAGCGTCGAGCTGGAGTTCAACCCCCTTGGCCTCGGCCGCCGCCTGGCTGGTAATGTCGTCCAATGTCGGTCCCAGGCCGCCGGTTACAAGGGCGATATCGGCCCGGGCGGCCGTTTCCCGTAGAAGGCTCCGCAGCTGGTCCAGATCATCGCCGACACACACGTGTCGGGATACCTCAACTCCTATTTCTTCTATTTTATCGCTAATATAGGCGCTGTTTCGATCCACAAGCGCCCCAGTCCTGATCTCATCTCCAGTGGCAATAATGTCTGCTCGCATAAGCCCTGCCTCACCTTTGGTTTATAGTCTGCGGATGTTTCTCCGGTCATACAACTGTCGCAGCCATAAAACAACTTTTTTCCTGAAAAATCAGTATGGTCGCCCGATTGTGGATCGATAGACAGGTTGACAACGGGTATTCGCTCTTATACCTTAGCGGGTATGAAATGATGGTATTAACCTCGATTATGGAAGGAAATCGTCATGCGTACCAAACAACACCTTAAAGCCGCGGCTGTTGCTGCGGTCATCCTCTCTCTTTTCATTTTCAACGGATGTGCATCCACCAAAGTCAAGCGCATCGATGTAGATGAGACCGTTGATCTTTCGGGTCAATGGAACGACACTGATTCACGTCTGGTTTCGGAAGAGATGATTAAAGATGTCATGAGCCGCAGCTGGCTCGAAAAATACAAGCGGACCCACAGCGGACACACCCCGGCCGTGATTGTCGGCTCCATTCGCAATCGCAGCGACGAGCATATCAATACCCGCACTTTCGTCAAGGACCTGGAGCGGTCTCTGGTCAATTCCGGTGAAGTCGATTTCGTGGCCAGCAGTGGTGAACGTGAAGAACTTCGGGAGGAACGGGTCGACCAGGCCGCGCACGCCTCGGAAGAAACCGCCAAGGAAGAAGGTCAGGAAATCGGGGCGGATTTCATGCTCCAGGGCTCGATCAATACCATTACCGACCGGATCGAAGGCAAGCAGGTGAAATACTACCAGGTCAATCTCGAGCTGGTGCAGATCGAGAACCACAAAAAGGTCTGGCTGGGGGAGAAGAAGATCAAAAAGTTTGTCAAACAAAGCCGTTTCGGATTCTAACCCGACCATGCACCGCCTGATCCCGGCCATCCTGGCTACCGTTATCGGGAGCCTCATTCTGCTCAGCGGCTGTGCTCACCGAATGGATTACAAGCGCTTGTACGCGCAACTGCAAAATGGCGAGTGCCGTGCGGCAACTCGCCATATCGAGAGCAGTCGTGACAGTTACGGCAGCAACGCCCAGCTGCTTTACCTGCTGGACTCAGCCATGGTGCACCTCCAATGCCGTGAGTTTGCGGCCGCTCAAAAGAAGTTTCACTCGGCGGAGCGCCTGGCTGAGTCACTCTGGACAGAGAGTCTCAGCCGGCAGGCCGCGTCCCTGGTGACCAATGAGTATCTTCTGAAATATCCCGGAGAGGATTACGAACGGGCCTTGATCAATATGATGTCGGCCATCGGTTATCTGCAGACTGATTCATTTGATGATGCCTTGGTCGAGATCCGACGGCTCGATTCGCTGCTCTCCCTCTTCAATGAAAAATACGACCAGAAAAACGTTTACAAGGAAGATGCATTCGGCCGTTACCTCAGCGGCATTCTCCATGAAGCCAACAACGCCCTGGATGATGCCTTTATCGACTATCGCAAGGCGTTGATCACCTATCGCGATTACGACAAATATTACGGCACCCCGGCCCCGGTTTCTTTAGTCGAAGATTTGCGCCGGGTGGCTGCGGCAGTTGATCGCCTGGCAGACATAGAGCGCCTGCTGCCGCTCGACGAGGTGCAACAGCGTCCGGCGCCGCAAGCCACCCGCCGCATGGGCAAACTCGTTTTCCTGCAGCTCAGCGGGCCGGCACCGGCTAAAACGCAGGGACAGGTGGTGGTGCCTACCGCCCGCGGTCCGGTATCGATCGCCTACCCGCGTTTGCTGCTCCTGCCGCCGGCCTGCATGGAACATCGCTTGACCCTCGCCTCAGAGGACGTCATTATCGCGGCCTCCCTGGATTTGGTGCAAGACATCGGCCGTATCGCACTCAAGAACCTGGAGGATAAAAAGGGCCGCATCATGGCCAAAACCATCGCCCGGGCGGTGGCCAAGCAGGTGGTCATCGACAGCCTGGCCAACAGTAGCGACCAAAACACCGCCGTGGCCATGCAAACGGCGCTCAATATTGCCAATTTGTTTCTGGAACAGGCGGATACCCGTTCGTGGCGAACGTTGCCCGGGCAGATCTACATGGCCCGGCTGTTTATCCCGCCCGGGGAATACACTGTTCAAAGTGCGGCGTGTGACGGCCAGTCGCACAAATTGCAAAATATTCTGGTGAAGGCCGGAAAAACGAATTATATTGTGCATGATGACCGCTTCATAACGGCGGCTCCGATAGAATGAGGTGACCCATGCGAACAACATTCATTACGGTACTTGGTTTGCTGCTATTTGTGATCAGCGGGTGCGCCGCTGGCGGGAAAAAGGCGCCGGCACCGGAAATGGACCCTTTTCCGGAGTCCCGCTTTTTGACGGCTGAAGGAACCGGCGCAACGGAACTGGAAGCCCGGCGCGAGGCTTTGGCGGCCCTCTCCGGTATCTTCGAATCCAAAGTGCACGCCGAAACGACCTCCCGGGCCAGTTCCGCAATCGGCACCGGCGGGGACGAGGTGTTTGAAAAACAGGTTGTATCAAGTGTGGCGGTTGTTTCCACGGTACAGCTCACCGGGGCTAAAATAGGCCGCGTCTGGCGGGTGGAGGGCGGCGCAGCGCCCTATAACGCCCTGGCCGTTCTGGATCGCAACCAGGCCGGTCGGAATTGGGCGGCCCAGCTGGATACCGTCCAGGCCCTGGTAACCGCCGAACTAAAAACTTTGGAAAAGACCTCAGGGCGGGTGCAACGCCTGGCGGCCCTCACTAAAGTCCTGACCGGCCTGCTCCGCGAGCAGGCGCTGGATAGTCGCCTGCGCGTATTGAACTACCCGGCCCGGGCGCTGCTTGACACGGACATGGAAAAAATCGCTACTGAACTGATCGAGCTGCGCTCTCAGATCAGGCTTTTCATAGAGCTGTCCGGCGACGGGCATGAAGCGGCGGCGGCCCGCATTGCGGATACCCTCACGACGAACGGTTTTTTGCTCAGCGCTGAGCCCGATCGCGCCGATGCAGTGATTCACGGGAAGATCGCTACCCGGCCCCTGGCGCTCAATAACCCCCGGGCCCAGTTTGTCAGGGCCATGGCCACGGTCGAGGTAATCGAAAACGATACCGGAGCGACCCTGGCCAATCTGAATGCCGATAGTCGTAAAGGCCATGTGGATCAAAACGAAGCTCGGCGCAAGGCGGTACACCAGGTCGCGGACACCATTGCCGAGCGCCTTACGGCCGTCATTGGTTTCAATGTGCCGGCCGACATTCAGTAGGTGTTGAAAAGACCCCTGGAAAAAGTTCCACCGACGATCCATCAAACCAAAATACGAAACGCTCAGCACAACGCATCCGGGCGATAGTGAAAAAAAGGAGGTCCTTATGCTGAAACGCTTATTCTTGTTGCTGCTGGTCCTGGCACTTGGCGGACTGTTTGTGGCGGGCTGCGGCAAAAAAGTCAAAAAGGTGGACAACGAGGCCCTCGAAGAGGAATTCAAACACGCCCCGGCCTGGGTGCTGGGTAACTACGAAGAGGGCAGCATCGTTGCAGTTGGCTCCGCCGTCATCGGCAAATCCGGTATGCAGTTTGCCAAGACGGAGGCTCTGGCCCTGGGACGCAATGAACTGGCCCGTCAGACCTCTATAAAGGTAAAGGCGCTGGTCAACAACTTCGTGCAGCAGACCGGATTGGGAGATGAGCAACTGGTGGACCGTTTCTCCAAACAGATGACCAAGCAGATTACCAATGTGACCCTTTCCGGGTCCCGCCAGAAAGATATGTGGATCTCGCCCAGCAAGGAGCTCTACGTCCTGGTGGTGATGGATCCCGCGGCCGTCAAAGCAACGGTTAAAAAAGAACTGACCACCTCCTACAAGAACGACCAGGCACGCTGGCAGGAATTCAAGGCCAAAAACGGCGAGGCGGAGCTGGATCGCGAAATAGAGAAAACCTTCGGGAAGTAAATTGTAAGGTGATGAAGCTGAAGGCTCAAGGGGTTTGGTTTTGATCTAATCCCTCCCCCAAGGTCAAGGACTCGAAGAGGTTCAACCAGTGCGGGAAGAACATGTCATCTCTGGCAGTAAGGAGAAAGACTTAAGCTATCTGCCACTACGCATCATTTTGTTACTTTTCTTGTGCGTACAAGAAAAGTAACCAAAAGAAAACGCCCATAAGACGCGGCCCTGCGGGCTGCCCTGCGCTTCTCGGAAAGGGCGCGCTCAGCACAACTCGCTGCGCTCAGACAAGCACTTTGACCTTTACCCCATTTGGTGGACACCAAGATAAGCTCATTGTATGAATGAGTCAGGAGGTGTTCCGATGGGTACAAGACGCCGTAGCTATGACAAAACCTTTAAACTCGAAGCCGTTCGT
>Ga0126335_1000879_pt1 | contig 15692 bp, 10 predicted proteins | sample OlaspJWI45metaG_FD_108409 | JGI IMG/M metagenome (GOLD analysis project Ga0126335, IMG submission 108409) | Marine gutless worms symbiont microbial communities from Oahu, Hawaii - Olavius sp. 1 OAHU.JWI-45 metaG | ecosystem: Host-associated > Annelida > Digestive system > Unclassified | place... | reverse complement strand
GCGCGTACTATTGTATTCTATGTGGTTGGCACCCGCTGACTAGTGTGTAGATTTTACCTGTCACGAAAATCTGTCACGAAACCGTAACGTAACGAAAATCTGCCTTTCGCGAAGCGAAAGTCTAAAGGTAAAAGTAAAAGTAAAAGGTAAAGGTAAAGGTAAAGGTAAAGGTAAGGGTAAGGGTAAGGGTAAGGGTAAGGGTAAGGGTAAGGGTGCCTTTCGCGAAGCGAAAGTCTAAAGGTAAAAGTAAAGGTAAAAGGTAAAGGTAAAAGTAAAGGTAAGGGTAAGGGTAAGGGTAAGGGTAAGGGTGCCTTTCGGGAAGCAAAAGTCTAAAAGTAAAAGTAAAGGTAAAAGGTAAAGGTAAAGATAAAGGTAAGAGACACTTTATACATGCACATTTTACATAACGAGGTTTAACGTCCTCTCATCTCTACGTCGCTTGCAATGAGCTCCGCTCTCCGGGCTTGCGCGCGGAGTTTAGGTTTCCTAATGGGTTATTCAGCAGTATTGTAAACTCCCATCGCTGACAATCAATGTTCATTCACATACAATAGTTTAACGATTCTATCGGCAAACAAGTGTTCCATACGGTATATCTACCACTCGTTTCGTACGTTATTTCGATACCCAACAAATACCAGTAAACTGTATTTATCGAGACTTACTAAAAGCGATTCTGTACTGTTATTGCTCAAGATTTGGAAGCGCCACGGGCTCAAGAGCATAGCTGTTACAAATGCTTGTTGCGTTTTTGTTTAATTTTCGTTGTTTTACTGAGCTACGTGAACACTGACATCGTTCATACTGCATTAGTATTTCGTTGTTTCAGTTGATGTACATTCTACTACAACACTGGGATAATTGTTTTCTCGGCGGTAAAAGGCTTTCGACCCCGCATATCTTGGTACTTCTCTATAGAGACGTAGTACCCGCTCTTCGTCTGTGTATGTCTTGTTGTTCTACAGTCATGAGTCTCGACTGCACGATGATTGCGATGTATCTTATCGTCTGAACGCGTGGAAGAGATTCATATAGTCAAGTTTAGCCGAGTCCGTCGACGGCGGCGGCGTGTTGAAAAGAAATCATGGCGTCACCGGTTGACCCGCTGACCACATCCTGGATGGCGTCGACGCCTGTGCAGAGTTACAAACGTCGCTGGCCGTCTGCGACTCGGACACGAGACGATGGAATCATAAATCGCATTGGTCCGTCCGCGTGTCCGCAGACGCAGTCTTGTTGTCGGACGTAATTGAACGTAGGACTGGCCAGACGGCGCTCCTAGCCACCAATGGTGTATCCAAATGAAACAGAAGGACAGAAAAGAAAGTGCTTATTTGACAAAAATGTCTTTTATGTAAATTATAATACTATTAACGGCATGTAATTATCAGTGGAATTGACCGCTCCATCTTCTTTCATTTACTTGTCGGCAGTGTTGTCAACGGTTTTACACCATGTTCCAAAAACGCTCACCTTTTTATTTTGCTGTAGTGTCTACAAAAGTTAACCGATTTCCGTAATATTTGGCACACAGTATACTGAAGTAATTTGCAACACAACAATTATTGACATGTCTATTTCACCTGCGTACTGTTGCTACACTACCTTGGGAAATATTAATTTTTGGTTTTTGGACCATTTTGGCTGATTTGTTCCGTCAACAAAAAAGTTGAGCGTTTTGGTGGAAACACGGTGTACAATTACACTGAGATGAAAAACAATACGCGAACTTTTTTTCTTACTTTTGTGATTATTATTATATCGTGTGAATTTCATTTTCTTGAACATACAGTGCACAACTTATGGAAGTGTGTAACAGATAACTTCACGCAAATGCAAAACAAAGTAAACCTAAGTTAATCTGGCATACACTTTTGACAAACTTGGGGAGAACAAGTAAATGTAGACAGTTTAAATATTTCATTTCCGTGAAGCATTATAACAAACCTTACCCGGTCTCAGGTATAGGCTAAAGTAATGCTCTGTGATTGGTTCACGCGCAGCGTAACGAGCATTAATGACGTTGCGACTCTCAGAAGAACGGTAATCGTCATAGCGGAAAGTCTGCTGCCATTTGACAGCAAATAAAGTGCAAAGAAGACGGCAGCATCCTTGGTGGCTTGCCTAGCTAGATCCGCCACTGACTGGCCGCTGCCGCCTAGGACGTGACACGGTCGTCGTCACTCGGCCACCGTCCGTCAGCGTTCGCCGCGTCACGCGCGATATCGGCAGCATTAATTCTGCCTCTCCCGGTCGGTCTGTCTTCTCTAATAACGCCGCACTGGTCGCGGATTCACCCGCCCGCCACAGCTACTACTGTACGGTACGCACGTCGTATAGGCAACAGCGACCGGCCCGTGTTTATCTACCACAAAACACGCCGGTGAATGATGTCGTCTGCGTGTAGAAATTATACCGGATATGACTTACGACGTGTTATTTTTGCTTTCGGTCTGGTCTGTCTGTGTTTTTCTTACACTAAGGGCCACGTTGTTTGAAGGACAGCTACTGCTTAGGCTGGCACTGCAGTGCGATTTTAACCGCGTTTTACTAGGTGACATTCTAGTAATTTTACAAATATTAGCGATTAGTGAATAGTGACTAACGTCAACTTAGGTCTTATCTCGCACCGTTTCGCAGATACTGCGGAGTACTGGTGTATAGCATTTTCACCTTTGACGAGAGGTGTGACTATGTTTAACGGCGCTAACGCACTCTTTTGGGGCGAATCCCACCAATATCATCTCACATAACAAAGTGTATAAGTAAGTAAGTAAGTCTCGCAGTGTTGGGTAAAAGGCCAAGAAAAGAGATCACCGCCAGTCATCGAAATATTATTTCTCGGAAAGGACTTTATTTCTCCGAATATTTAACCAGTGGTCAGCCGACTGAACATATATTACAGTTTTATTAAACAACAATGATTTAAAAATTTAGCCAAATAATTTATTATTCATGTTTATTATACATGCACTTCTTGATAAATGATTTATTGATGCCAAGCTGCGCATCAGCACATTACCTCTAGTCATTACTTGTGTGATATCACGCCCGCACCACAGTAAATACTTTCTTCGTATCTGCAGCGACGGCGATTTCGATCAGCAGAAGCGTAAACAATATTGGCAAGTTGACTACGACAGAACAGCATGCCATCTACATAAAGATTCTGCTCCGGCGTTTGTTCTAAATTCATATTTTTAGCTCAGCAGGTTACAGCCTAGCGTAATGTAGTTTTTTTCTGAGATCGCAGTATACTAAGTCATTTGCATCGTTTAGTATCAACTTTATTTTACTACTGAAAGCATGCACCCCACCCGCTAATTTTCTTTTCCCAATCTACATCTTATATTGATCGCGCTTGCGCAGTACGGTTCTCACTGTTTAACTTCGTTATGTTAGCTTTAAAAAGCATTTTTTACTAATTTTTTTTTACTAATTTTGTCTTTTTATGATCATTTCCACCAAACATAAAAGTCTAGTATTCCGCTTATTTAGTATTATATTCACTTTTTTCGAGTTTATTAAGCATTGGGTTAACTTATGGGTTGTTATTGTCAGCGACATACCGGTATGCACTATGGATAATGTGGATTAAGAAAAAAATTCGCCTCCAACCAGCCTAAATCTTGCAAAAGCGATTGGATCGCTTAGTGACATTCTTGTTTTTTTGCTCCAAATAAACACGTTTGATGTATATTGTTTGCACCTCCGGTCTTTTAGTTTACATTTTTATATACTTTACAACGAAATAAACGCAGCTACGTACCGGCGGCGTTACCAAGCGACATGGTCATACACAGGGCTAGCACGGGTGTCCAGCACCGACATTTAGACGTGCTATATTCACTCGTCCACGCTAACTTCACGCCTCGCTGCTGCGGATGGTGGCGTATCTGGCGCATTGTCGAATGTCCATAGCAACAGCTCGCGGTCGACTGAACGCGCCAGTATCGCCGCGGCATCTGTAGCGTCACCAGCAGCAGCAGCAGCAGCAGCAGCGGTAGTACTAGTCTGCCTGCCACTGTGCCCCCCTGATCTGATGGCTCGCCCTAGCTCGCCATCAAACGCGATCGCCAGTGTTGCGTGTTGCCTTAAGTCACATTTACACATCGCTCCTTCTGCGCCGCCTGAACTTTTTGTGTTGACTGACCTTTCTTCGAAGAATTTATTCACTATTATAAAAAAGGAAATACACGAACAACATGGTTAAACCTACTAACTATTCGCCAACGGTTTATCCAACAGATACTTGCTCATTTATAAAACAAATATCAGTAAATGTTGATGTTTTGCAATAAATAGACTACAACCTGTTTAGTAACACATTTGTCACAGTACAGTAAAAATATCATAATTTACCAAGTTTTACATAACGTGTAAAACTGTTGCAGTGCAGTGGATCGCTCCATGCAACTGCATAATAATTTATCCATATGTTGTATAGGAATTATTTTAAGCAATTTTCTGGGCGGATTAAAAGACAAACATTTTAATTATGGAATCATTTAAACGGTCAAACTTCACACTCATTTCGTTCGTTTTTTGTTCAGTAGCTGATAATCCAAAACTCCCCAATGCGTGTGAGGCTTGGACCAAGCGATCGCACGATTATGACCAGTCAACTTTAACTAATTCGTCTGCGACTGCAGTAGACCGTAGAGACGTCGATATGGCTCGCAGAATGGATTAGTTTTGTTGCGATAAAAACCGATAATTGTGGTTGAGTGACAACAACCATGAACGATGAGAGTACAGACTCAACAACCGTCTAACACTCCCTGTTTTTTGTTTCACGCTACAAACAGGAATTATAAGACTTGAAAATAGGTCGTGGTGTCCGAAAACTTTAACCAAATACTAATGTTTTTTTTATTTCACTGGCATTCGCCAGATGGCACTACTACAATTACTATTCGAGGCGGTCAATATGTAGAACTTGTGGTCTGTGTAAGAACCGCCTTATGTCTCATGTTTAATTGAGTTTTGGGTATTCTGCGAGCAACAGAAACGTAGGTTCGATTTGGTGGTCGTGTTGGTGTTTTATTTAGTTACTAAAGCACTCAAATTACGATACTTTTAAAGTGAAAATCTAAATAGTCATTACAAGCATAAACATTTGGTGTTTGGCTCTCTTCGGGTTTTTTTCTCAACTTCGTACAGTTTCGTTCGAGTTCTGCTTGACTCCTATGTTCCAAGTTTTTGTCTCGATTTTTTCATAGATTAGAACTTTTGTTGTGATCAATATTAAACTAGTTCAGAATCAGAACTGGTCAAGTCGTTGATGCGTTGGCCAACTTGTCTGCGGCTGGCATCAGACCTAACATGGGCTGGCTGAATTTGCAGGTCTGGACAATGACGGACTGGAAAATGACAAACTGAAAATTGGCAGACTGGATCCAGCAGCGCCAGCTCAGTCCCACAACCACGTTGCAGTGAAGTTTGTTTGTTAGCACCAATCGAAGGCTTCGCCTTGGTGCTGTGCGGCCACGCAAGATTTTGTGAAAATTGTGCGCGTCGTGTAGCGGACATGGGTGCTAACTGCTCACTGCTCACTAGAATGTTTTCTTTTAAAGCATCCACTGATTAAATTGCATTGAACTGATTAGATTACTGGCATTGACACAAGTGCTGAACATTAAAATGTGCTGTGTCTATAATGTTTATAAATTCATTTATCTTAATGCATTGTATCAACGACGAGTAACTTGCATTTGTGCTGAACATTAGCACACATTCACTGTGTGTGTTTTTTTGCTGTTATTATATTTGTGCTTGAAATAATTATAATTATAATGACAACTGTCGTCCATTTTATCATCTGCATTCTATCAGTCATTTTCCAGTCCGTCATTGTCTAATGCTGCAAATTCCAGTCACCTCCTAACATATGGATACTGTGCAGAGCGGGCGCGGACATTGTCGACGAATGTGCATTAACAAGATTTCCCTATAGAACTAAGGCTTGCGGATAACGATTATCTTGCTAAGTCCACCAAGCAAATAAAGTGTTTTTGGTTGTTCTCGTTGCTCATAAATTTGCCAATGACTTAAAAACGAGCCATGCCGCGCAAGCTCGTGGCTTTGAAAACGACGTAGCCATGGCAAGAATTCACGACTCCTTTTTATCACTGAACAAAATTGCAGTTGGTAGCACCATCGAAACATGATAAAACAAACTAACACCAACGCACCAGATAATGCAATATTGTGTTGTCGTCATGGCGAAAGTTAACCTGGTTCATCAGATGAGTGCAAATAGAAATGCCGACCTTCAGATTAAGCCAACTGACTTACGCACAAAAGCGTGTAAGTAAGTTAAGATGAGTAGCTTGTAGCTGACGCTAAATAAATGTGCTAAAAGGTTTAATTATGTCTAGTAACGATCTCCGAAATACCCCAGAAATCCTCAAAAATATTTTAAAGTTGTCATATTTACAGTCGTGCATTGTAAGACCAGTAGGACCACGACTAGTAATTCGTCTTTGACTTTGGGTCTTTCACCGCCGGCACGTCGATTTCTTGAGCAGAATACTGGAGAGCTTGACGAGCGACGGGTCATTCGTTTTCGTTGCTCCTTGGAATCGTAATGTCAGACGTTCGGGCGTCGTTTGCCGAGCGGAGACGATTAATTTTTGATGAGGATCGCGTCGCCACGACACCAGGGCCACCGAGGCGAAGACAAGAAAAAATTTGCCGTTTCTTCCGCGTCGTATCAGTCTTAAGACGCTCGATGTAACATGGTAATATATCGTAGACGATGCGTTTGGTTTTGTATGAGGAAACTTTGAACGTTTCTCTGCAACTGTTGCCGGGATCGTCGGTGCAACAACTTTGGCGACGATCGGCGATCACACTGAATAATCACCGTGTTAGACGCTGAATGCCTTCGTCAGACAGCAACGCGTCGGAGTAAAAGGGGAGAGTCAGGTCAAAGATGTCACTATGCCACACACGTAGACACAGGCATACATACACACACACACACAAGTAGCAGATGCGCAGAAACACGAAAGTAAATGACGTCGTCGATCGCGCCTAGCGACGACGATGTCGGATTTAGTCACTCACAGCATCAGGACCCAGGACCCTGAAAATGAACCCAAATACTGCCATTTGCCTCAATTATCCCCTCTGAAATTACTACCTTATGGCGACATAAAATGTGCATGTTATTGTTATCATTATTATTATTTCCCCAGTGGTCCATAGAATAGCGACTGCGGCACTGCACGCCATGTGCATGGCTAGTAGCAGCGGACTATGTGATGCAATAAAATCGCGTGGTGTAGCGACTGATCTGCATTTCTGTGGGTAGTCTGTTCATTGAAGTACGGTTCTGCAACCTACCGTACTGCTAGTCATGCATAATACTGTCTGATGCTGCCCCTGCAGTGACACCAGACTGTGACTACGCTCTGCAAAAATAGAGGTAAAAAGATAGAGGAGACTTGATATACCACCTGCCACCCACGCGTTTACCCACGAATGAAATGAACCAATGCTACCTGCTACTTAGACCTACTTTCACAGCCGAAGCTGGTCTTCATTTACCGTCCAAGAAAAAAATGGAAGGCTGGGTTGTCCTAGTTGGCTGCAATAGCTGATTACATACCTAGAGGGTTTACACGCCCGCAGACGGTCACCCATCCAAATAGGCCACTGACCGGGCCAGACGTTGGTTGCATATCTCCGACAGTACCCGCCGGCACTCGCAAGGAGTGAATAAAACATGTATCGTGAAAAAATCTGCTCCGGTAGATGCCTGAAAATAACAGATCTGCATTAATAAACTGCCGCAGCATTGAACAAGGCGACAAAGACGGCTTCGTATTATCGTATATATGAATGACATCACGCATAACGATTATTGCTAACAGGAAGTCGGTGCCGGTTCCAGCCGACGGACCGAGAACAGTGCGATACGGCACGAGTTGTGGGTGGGCCAGCACGATACCACCCAGTTCGCCGTACAGACAGCAATTGCAACAGACGTTGTCAGTTGCCGCCGCGTAGACGATGATGTCTAGATCCGTCTTTCAATCGTCATATCGCACCGCGCTCCGGTCCGCATAGCGACCCTCGTGGGAAATCGGGCTCCGATAGATTTGCCCGGCCATCGTCACGTAAATTATCCAAGCCCGGCCATGACTCGTCGACCGTGGCGGCAGCGGTGGACAGCGGGCGGAACTCGGGGTCGTGTTGCGGACACACAGACGGGCGGAAGCCAGATCGGTGGTCACCGACGGTGTGACGGCGTTTTTATCGAACAAACGTGGACGAAACAAAATGAACTTCCGGCAAAGTGAGCAGCGGACGACGACGGCGACGAGCAAAGTGTTGACCAATGCAACCACATCGAGCAACGCATGTCCAACACGTGTCCCACGGCGACCCGCCCATGAGATGAGACAGAGCGGAATGGATAAAAAAAAGCAACGAGCGTAGACCATGTACGATTACAGGTCGCGACACAGCGTTGTCAGCGTTTTCAATTGCTCGACTGCTAACGCTCGTCGGTCCAGTTGGTCGGGCAGACGGGCGGCCGCTGAAAGGCGTAATTGTAGCCGATAGCGACTAGGGCAGCGGTCGGTCGCGTCTCCGGAGGACGCGACGAAAAGTAACGAGAGGCCGTCGATCGATCTTCTAATTGATCGCGTCGTCGACATCGACGACAACGTACGAAACAGACTTAGTGTTCACCTCTGTCCAGCGTTTGTCCGTCCGTACGACATTCCGCGTAGCTTGTTGCACTTATCCGGACACACAGACGCTCCCGAACGTTTCTATATCTCAGAAGACCGGTTCGCCTCCTTACGGCGATGTCTGAGTCTGACTTCGACTTTCTTCTATAGCGTGTAATTGTTAAAATTTGCGTGTCGTTGGCTTGCTTTTCTTTGTTTGCTGGTCAGAACTCAATAAACAGGAACTCTAGCGCGCGCTCACTTTTCCCAAGTTCATTCGTTAACTCTGTTGTAGAATCATAAGTCATAATTCAAAAATATTTTGTAAGTTTCCCAAGGGGAAACGTTCCCTCTCCTTTTCTCCTTGTATCCGTCACAGGGTGTGTATGCAGCTTGTGGGTGGGAAGAAAACTGTCAGCTGCCTGTCGTGATCACGTGACAAGATGGCGGTCGTCATCCGGTTGGCGACAGAATCAAACGCGAGTCGAATGCAGCTGACCGATCGATGAACGAGATTGTACCGGTACTGGGCTGACGTGGGTGGTCCGTCGTTGGGCCGACAACTCCATAAACCCGGTTTGATTGTTCGACAATGTTCACGCGATTGCCCGGCTCGTCAATCGTCGCTTCATGTTCGCGCCGCCACCGCCACGCGGCCCAACCCCTTCCCAGAAACCGCTGACGATAATACTAAGCTGTGTGTGGCTGTGGCAGACACATGATTTGTCGACACTTTGGCTATCAAAACACAACTGCCCAAATATCAAACAGGGGCCTACTCGTATCAGTCCAAGAAGGGCTAGTTCTTCAGACCTTATTTTGACATCTTGACTTTGTTTTGTCGCTCATTAGGTTCTTGCGTCACAGTTGGGTCACGTTATGTTGATTTGCCTCTAAATGTTTGTGAGATGGCGTGGTAATGAAAATTACCACTGATGGACACACCGTGGACGCACAAATCAAATTGTTATTCGCGACATAAAACAGGGGCCCACGGGCCAATTAACCTGTCGTAGTTGAAAACATGCACAGGAACACAGTGTAATGCCAAAATATGACAACGTAAACAGATGAAATAGGCCAAATACATACGCCGCACATAGACGAGGGACAACTGTGAAAAAATGGAATACACAGCATGCGCATATCAGCACATCAGCAGATGTTAAGCCAAAATAAACGTGTGATTTAAGACAGTATTACCAAAGCTCAGCTACCGCCGAAATAACGCGCGTCGTCTTGGTCACTCACCATCTCGTGACAAAGGACAGACAGACGGAATTGTGATGGCCATAGTGGTGCCTAACACCGTGAAGGAGTGTGATCCTAAGACGTTGCTCAAAAAGTATTCACTGTGACTCAGATGCCGGTGCGTGGTAAAAATTGGATGGCATGCTCAGTTGCGATCACGTGACAAAGATGGCGGCCACCGCCACACCATTGAACCGGCCGTGGTGGAAAACCCCATCCTAAACCGCAAACATCGCAATGCTACGTGCAATAGAACCGCAGTTATTGACGATAAAAGTTTTAAACGCCTTTGACATATGGGACGGCTGCCTCTCTTTAATGAACTCGTTTGTCGCCATCCACTATACACTCTCAAAAACTAAAGTCTTTGGGCTACATTTCTGTCGCAGACACTATGGATCTAGTTTCATCCAATTTGGCGCGGTGGGTTCCGAAACTTAACGTTTCAGCGAAAAAACGCCGAAGAACGGCCATAGGGGCCATAACGCCGTTCAAGGTCATTCAAGGTCACTGATTTTGGTATTAATTGAAAGCCATATACGACTTCCTGTTAGTGAATAAAACGAACTTACGTTGTATCTCGCACCGTTTGTTGAGACATCGGAGATTATTAGTCAAATATTTGCTGCTGATGGGCCGGATACGCCTGTTTAACACATTTGTTTGGGGTGACCCCCTAGCTCATGACTACGAAATTTGGCGTGAAAAATCCTCAGACATTGGGACATCGTACAGTGCAACCCGCATTTCGATATCTTAAACCGTTTTGGTGTGGATCATTAGTGTGACGGACATAGAGACAAATGGACGAACAGACTGAATTGCGATGGCAATAGCGTGCGTCTGACGATATGCGCTAATAAGTCGCAATCGGTCTTAATAACTCGAAGACAAAAGTTCGTAACACAGCAACACCTAATGCTCTGGCCTTAAACTTCTTAGTACAGTGTGTAAGACGTCCATTGTCGTTATCGTCCGTCTCCCTGTGTGGTCCAATGATGACACGTGCCCGCCACAACTACATTGTGTGAGGTCCGGCAATCGAATATCCCACGTCGGCGCGTTATGTCTTTATCGTACCGACCAATGCGATAGACGTGCCTCGGGCAGCCTGCAGTTTCGCACTGTTACTGCAATTGCTAGGCTATTTTTCTCGGCGGGGCAGTAAAACGAATATCAACCGTTGCGTCGAGTAACGATAACAAATGCGGCCGATAAAAGAAAGACGTATTTAACAATACGGGCATGATTCGCTCGGTCAGTGGATTGTGCATGTCACCGCCTACCTGAAGTTTAGCGATAACGTATGAAGCCATGGCTATTTCTCAATTCTCATCCATAGCATTCGGCGCTTTAGGGTGTGCCATGCTGTCCATCGCTAACATCCAAAGTAGCCTAAGCGACGAATGGAGTTAACGTCCTACTCAATACATGACAGGTCATTTAATATGGAGACAAGTCTTTTCATGCAATCAACGGCGCTGATACTAACTTTTTCTGCAAAACTGGTTGGGTTGGCCCCACACATACGTACAGGTTCAGATCAGTCGGCAGCCGATCACACGCACGTGGTAAAACAACGAAAATGCCTTGTCACCTATCTTTCTTTTCGTTTTTAGGCTGCATCGAATGCATGAGATGCTGACTATTGTTACCGATGTTTGCGGTGTCTGTCTGTCAGTCTGTCCATCACGCGGCTGAAATCCGCGGCGGCGCGTGCAGTGTTCGCCGCGTGCCGTGTGCGCGGGGTCATTCGGTGCAGTCTTCGTCAAATTACTTGACCACTTGTTCGTGCGACTATAGGCTACAGTTGATGGATCATCACAGAGATAACAAAAAAATATGTAAGAGCTATACGGCGTCAACATATTTACTTAACGCGTAGAATTTAAATTTTCGCTATGTTTTAAATGTCTTTACCACATGCGCTGCGCTGCGCGATGCGTTGCGTTACATGGCGAGTCAAAGTAGACCTAATCGCTGAAACTAGCTGTGACTCGCCGGGACTCGCTGATACTCGCCACGCAGCGCAGCGCATGAAGAAACGGCCGTTATGTTTCTGATGTTTTGTTTGCATTTATAGCTTGCTAAACGTAGCATTACAATGTGACTTTTGCGCACCCAAAAATATATTGTTTGCTGTTTCTTGTGACCTTTATCGTGTCTCTCATCATAGAGTTGTTCGTCTGTCCGTCTGTGTGTCTGTCTGTCACGCTTGTAAACTGTTTCAAAATGGCTGCACGGCTTGAGTTTAAATGACAAGTGCTATACTGGCTTGCTGGAGAATATGAATACCAGAACTAAAGACAGATTTTCGCTTGCACGGCAATCCGACCTCATCAACCCTCGAATTCTCTGCTTTTTGTTGTCTATTCAGTGCGACCGTCGCAATTTGTTGATAACATACAGAGTAACGAGCGCTCATTTATGCAGTAATGACTGTCTTTGCCGCAGCAAATGTCAAACAGTCAGAGGTCGCAAATTATCGTTCATTACGTCAAAACGGCAGCCAGTGCACATACACATATAATCACAAAACTACAGAAAACACACACAAAAGAACATTCAAAAACTAATAAAAACAATGCAAGCTACCAACAATCGACAAAAAAACATGAAATGAGGATAAAATACGGTTTAAAGTCAACTAGTCCACAAGACAAGTACGATGGCAGATTGTTCTACACACGCTGACCAGCAGCAGTGAAACTTGTCGCCGTACGTATTGTGTGTGCGTGGTACGACGCAAGTCCTGTCAACTGCTGATCTGAGAAGGCGACAGCCACTGTCAGCGACAAGGATGATATCGTCAGATAAGTATGTCGGACTTGACTTGACAACGACTGATACACCAGGCATGCAACATTGCACTCCACTCGTCGCCAGACAGGAAGCCAATGCAACTGGACTAGCAGGTGCGAGATGTGGTCACGTGTGACATGTCGAGATAGATCGAACCTGTCTGCGACCAGCTTTTGTCCTAAGAAGTCGCCAACTAATCGCAGATATGCACGAACTTGCGTATTGCAATGTGGCTCTTACTAACGTGTAAACTTACTTGTCATGCGCTCTCAGAGTATCTGCAGCGAGGCGCCTGATAGGCTAGCAAACTTCAATTTACTGCTCGATTTGACAGGGCCTAAACTATTTTAACGTTTTCGTCACATTCTCATTATTGTTCTTAAACGTCGATGAAGTATGGTATTGATGCACGTAGGCTAAGCTTTTGACTGCGCGTTAGAAGATGAGTGCATATGGTATGATAGACACGGCGATGACGTCGTAAACTCTGTCCGCGCGTAATCACATTATTTTTAAATTATTAACGACGACCACGACCGAGTTCATCAGTTTGCGAGTCGCTTGAAGTGTTAAACGCAATAAGACAGCCGATAGGGTCCTGGCTAATTTCTTACGTCTATGCATTAGTAATCTGGTGTTTGACTGGTGGTGCTAAACAATTTGTGATATTTTAGTCTTGCCATACGTTTTAGTTACAGAAAATTATCTTAAATTTTATCATTTTTCACAACCAAGCAAAAAACCTATGCACATAAACTGATACCAGCTTATAGTCACTAGCTATTTGCTTGTTTTTATCGCTTTAGCAGAGGTGTGTCTAGTACGTTTTCGTACTTTAGTATTTTTAGTCGACTTATAGCCTAGCCTAAATCAGTAAGACAAATTTTACATAAATAGTTGTGTAGTAACAAAAGATCTTCAGGAAGTCTACAGAATGACAAAAGAAGAACGTAATGACAAAAAGCACTTATTCTTGTACACACGAAGGCCGCATCGAATCCGCGGGGGAAACTGTTGGGACACCCGTGTTGTTCCTGGGTCTCCGAGTCTCCACTCCTAAACAGAACCTCGATCCATCCAGCCGCGTTTGCACAGCGAAGCTGAGTGAAGTCGCGTGACAGACGCCCACGCTACGAAAACGGATAGGCTACTATGAATACTTTGGTCCACTGTCATCTCAGTTCTAAGGTGGCGAATGGTGATGCTAATAATACGTCATGTGTGTAGGCCTGTTGCCATGCAACAGTATCATCGACTCATAGTAATAACACGGAGAGCGCGACGCCAGCGAACTCGTAAGTAAGTAAGTAAGTAAGTAAGTATGCAAGTAAGTAATGAAGAGTATTTCTAACGTGCACAGAAAGCAGAAAGTCACAATGCGCCATGGTCAGTTACCGCCCAAACAGAAATGTTTTCAGTGTTCGCTTAAATTGTCCATAGCTAATGTCTTGTAAGTTCGGTGGCAGACTGTTCTACACACGCGGACCAACAGCAGTGAAACTCTTGTCGCCGTACGTACTGTCAGTGCGTGGTACGACGCAAGTCCTGTCAACTGCTGATCTGAGAAGGTGGCAGCCACTGTCAGCGACCAGCTTGATATCGTCAGTTAAGTATGTCCGACTTGACCTGACAACGACTGGTGCACCACGCATGCAACTTTGTACTCCACTCGTCGCCAGACAGGAAGCCAGTGCAACTGGACTAGCAGGTGCGAGATGTGGTCACATCGTCCGGCGCCGGTGGTTAGAATGGAGTGTTTGTACACCGACGCCGACCTATGACTGTTTCATGATGATTGGTGATGCACCATTCGAGACTCGAATAGATTATTTTTTGCTTTCCGAATATGTTCGATTTATTGCAAAATAGAAAGCCCTATACAGTTAGCATACTTCGTGCAAGTTAGCATTGATGCTGTAACAGAATTTCAGTTAAGCTACTTAGGTTTTTGACATCTAAAATTGTCGTCAGCTGTGAGCTAACAATTCTTGAAGCCCAATTAGCCTATAGTCGCCGTATAGGCCTAATTACTGTGCATTTCACTAAACACATGGCATACATAACCCGGACCGAATAAATCAGAAATCGAATAACATGCGAAAATCGAATCAAAGCGAATAAAAATTACTCTACTGAATCGCACAGCACTGTTGTTTTGACAATGCGTACAAGCGGCGTTATGAGTTTGAGTGCGATAGTCTATTGGATAGCCATAGTTGTTTATGGACTGGTGCTATAGCTTATAAATAATTAGTCTACAGCCCTATTTTGGCATTTGGCAAACATGTTATACATCAGAACGAAGGCGAATGGTTTCATAGTCGGAGCTGGAATGAATAGTAATTACTTGATTATTTGCATTTTGATGCATTTTGGCAAGAAAAGTAGGTTTATAGCCTATTTAGTTGTTGTCGAAAAAGCATTATTATTGTTGATAGAGGAAACGAGCTAACTGTAAATGGAGACGTATTTAAGTCATTGTAATTTCACACTGAAATTGGACTGGTTTATGACCTTAGCTTTGGGTACATCGGGGATCTATGTCCAAGAGTTACACGCGGGTCGAGTAGAATAAGTAAGTAAGTAAGTATGCAAGTAAGTAATGAAGAGTATTTCTAACGCCCTAAGCCGATTTTTTTGGAAATAAATACGGCTGAGAAAAAAATACGGCGGATATCCGGCTTATCCGGATTTTTTTCTGAAGTAAAATTCGGCTAAATTACGGATGAGTGTTTGAAATTACGGCTGAGGATTTAGAATTTCGGCTGTGATAGGCCTAGTGTATAATTAGTAAGTGATTAATGATAAGTACAAATAACGAAAATATCAACTAGCGTCTGTGTAGGCCTACACAGATGCTCATATGTAATAAAGTCGTTAACAGAAAGTGTCGTCTCGCGTCCTAAAACGCCAATTTAAAGTTATCGTGCACAAAGCACACGCGGTGCAGTCGGT
>Ga0126335_1000878_pt1 | contig 15693 bp, 20 predicted proteins | sample OlaspJWI45metaG_FD_108409 | JGI IMG/M metagenome (GOLD analysis project Ga0126335, IMG submission 108409) | Marine gutless worms symbiont microbial communities from Oahu, Hawaii - Olavius sp. 1 OAHU.JWI-45 metaG | ecosystem: Host-associated > Annelida > Digestive system > Unclassified | place... | reverse complement strand
AGGAAATACGGCGCTAAGGAGTACAACACTAAGAAGTACGACTAGAGAAGACTACATTAGAGAGATTAGAGAGTATGACGCTGGAAGGGGTTATACCGGGGAGTACAACGCTGAAGAGAACGATGACGATATCCCACTTTTCTGAGGAGGAGAAAGATGGAAGAGATCAATAGTGTAACGATGGGGAGAGATACCCAAAAAGAGCGGCTGAAGACAGCCGAGAAACTAGCCTCGCGAAACACCAACCCCGAACCATGGTCCGAATGTTTTGCAAGACGCACCTTAGAATCCTATCAAAGAGGTAATAAACAAAAATACGATTTCTTTTCGATTTGTATAGAAACAGCTATAGAATTAGAAAATGACCGTGAAGGACTAGAAAAAACAGCCGAAAAACTAACCCCACAAAAATCCAACCCCAAGCCTCTTTCTGAATATTTCGCGAAACTCACCTTAGAATATTATCATGAAGACGATCAAGAATGCTATGATCAATATTTAATCTATATAGGATCTCATCTGAAATTAGAAAAGAAAACCTGATGCTAGCACCCCCAAGTTAGTTTTAGAGGAGGAAAGAAGGATGAATGGACAAAGTAGCCCAGTATTCTGGTCGAAGTTCTATCATGGTGATTGGATGCGAGAAACGATGGGATTGAGTGCTGAGGCACGCGGAATATTGATTCAACTTAGGATAGCTTATTGGGAGCAAATTCCCTTGAAATTTGATGTCGGAATTCTTTCTCGTTTTGCTAATGTTACGGAAGATTATTCAGATGCGGTGCTAGAGGTTGTCAACCGGTTTTTTTCAATAAAAAACGGCCTGCTAGTGGATGAAAATTTAGATATACAAATAATAGCAGCGCACAAACGGATAGAAACACTTCGCACCAATGGACGCAAAGGTGGGCGACCTAAAAAGGCAAAACCTTCTCAAGACAACCTACCACTTCAAAAGGATAATCCAAGGGATAATCCAAAGGATAAACAAGATGATAACCAAGAGGATAAGTTAAATCAACCCAAAAAGAAACAAAATCATAGTAATACTTATAATAAGCGTGATTCCAATATAGCTCTTCCCATAGTTCCAGATTTCATGGTTCCAAATTCCATGATTCCAAAACACTTTCTGCCTAACTCGTCTAACTCGGCCCGAAGTTCGATTCCCGAAGAATCCAGAAGAAAACTAAAGCCTAACTTGGCAGCAACTCCCGATTTGCCAAAGAAGGAAAATTCTGAAATAGGGAAACCCCCCGGAATAGAGAAGGCTTTAGAAACAGGGCCCCCCCCAGAAGACTTCTTACTTGAAAATCCTCCACCCGAGAAGACATCATCAAAAAAACGTTCCACCCAAGTAATGTCCAAAGCAATGTCAGACTTTGATGTTTGGTGGAAAAATTATCCCCGCAAGGCGGATAAGAATAAGGCGAAACGAATATGGCGGCGAAAGTATTCCAAGATGCCTGATGTAGCAAAACACATAGCCTTAGTGGCTGACTGGATGAAAACTAAACAATGGCAGGATACCCAGTACATCCCTTACCCATCCACCTGGTTAGAGAACGAGCGTTGGAAGGACCCTGTACCTGAGTCGGAGAGATCCTTGAGGAAACCTTTGACCGACCGGTACACAGGCGAAAGAATTACACCGCTGAAGGTAACTAATGAGTAATATCGTCATGGGTGCAGTATCGGGGCCAACAGAAAACACAATCATTAAGGAGATGCGCCACTGTGGAAAGCATAAGTTAGGTTTCTTGGTTGAGATGAAAAAGGTTCCCTGGGGAAAATTCTTTGCTGTGGGTACCTGCCCGCGATGCGAAGAGGAATTGAAAAAGGGAGAGAGTGTAAAGAAAAAACAAGATGAAGAGTGGCATGCTAGGCAGCTATGTAGACAACTAGGCGTTCGAGAGCGCTATGCAGATGTCAGCCTGTCAAACTATGTGGCGCATACTCCTAGTCAGACCGCTGCTAAGCGGACAGTCGAGGAATTAGTATCTAGCCCCAAAGGCCAGATACTTATACTTAGTGGACCTAACGGTGTAGGGAAAACCCATCTGCTTTGTGCAGGGTTGTTAATGGCGAAGAAGGGACTCTTAGTCACTATGATGGAAATGGCTATACGGATTCGTAGTATATATTCTGGAATCGCGGAAGAGACTGAGTTCCATATCCTAGATGAATTGATTAGAAAGCCCATATTAGCAATAGACGAGATTGACAAGGCCAAGGGAACTAAATCCGAACATGATTGGCTTACTTACCTAGTTTCCGAGCGTCACGCTAGATTGCGTCCCACAATTCTAGCTAGTAATAGGCATTTTATCTTGGGTTGTCCGACACAGCAAGCAGATGGTTGTGATCTATGTTTGGAAAACCTAATAGGCGAATCAATCATCAATAGAGTTACATGGTCGATCAGTATAGATGGACCGGATTATAGATTAGATAAAACAAGACCGGAAACAAAACCGGAAAAAGGAGATATCAAATGATTGGTGTGGATGATTTAATACCGGGATTCAACGAAAGGAACTCAATCACGGTTAATACATACACCGACGCTGAGGCTGCACTTGGAAAACGTGTTAAGGCTAAGGCTTATATAAATCAGGTAGAATCGGAAGTCAGAGACTTGAAAGACAAGTTAGAAGAGCGAGAAGTTGTACAAAAAAGAAAATCAGAGACTACCATAGCAGAGGTGGATGAAGCTCTTACTACATGGGCTGTCAAAGAGGCGAAGAAGACAGATAGTAACAGCGTGGCACTCACTAACGCCACTCTTACAATCGTAGAGCCTGAGATCGAAGCGACGGTGAATGATAATGAAGCTCTTCTAGCATGGGCTCGGACGAAAAATAGACTTAATGAATTATTTGAAATTACTTATGTTCCCAAAACGGACGCGATTTCTGCATTGCTGAGCGCTCGCCCCAGAGGGGATACAACCGTACCACCGGGAGTGACGTACGTTTATACCAGTAAGCACATTACTTTTTCATGATGAATACTAAACACTACATCGGCCGGAGCCATGCCCTGGGGGCCCGCCAGACTAGGAAACTGGTGGATGGGTTCGATTCCCAGGCTCTTGTTGTATTTTTTTTAGTAAAAAAGATCGGGTCCTGAGGTGAAAATACCATTATCGGAGGCTGAAACCCACATGCTAAACAACACGCAGGTATCTGGGGGCATACATTGAAAAAAGCAACGGAGCTGGTAAAGGTTGGAGAACTCACGAAGTTGTCCAATACGCCTAGCAAGGAAGCTGTTTACCGAGTATTTCGGCGTCCAGTTAAGGAGTGGCCTCCGTTTGCTCACCTAACTAATAATGGACGCAAAGCGATTGATGTTAGTGACCCTAGTTGGGAAAAGTATCTCGCGCGTAGATCGTTTAACCGAAAGGTTGGCGACAAATCTAGTTCTTCACGGCATAAAATTCTGCGGCAAAAGAATAAGCAATCTTCCAGCCACTTCTTAAGTAGCCAAGAAAACTAAAGAAGAAGGCTAGAACACCTATACGGCCCAAACCTAAAGATTTGAATGAGCTAACCGAGGAGGCAATAAAAGCTGATTTGGAAAAAAAATCGTTGATGCCCAGGCAGCCCAATATCGAATGGAGAGTGAAAAGCTGAAATTGCAGATTGCGCAGAAGGATGTTGTATATACGGACTTCGCCAAGTTTGCCTTTTATGGCTATTGGAAGCGAATAAATACCGAGCTACTTGGCATGCGACGCAGGATTGGCGAGCAAGTTAAAAAAATGGTTCAAGCAGAGGATGCAAAGGGAGTGTTGGATTTAATGGATGCCGAACATGAAGAAATACTCCGCGAGGTGATGATGCAGCATAAACAAGATTTGGAGAAGTATGAAATCAATGCCGGCTATTAATACACCTCCGAAAAATCTTTCGAATGATCTGGTTATGAGATTTGGCATTGCTCAAGCACGTCTACGTTGGAGGCTTTGCCTATCTGGCTTAAAATACCATTAGTTTCGGATAATGCTGAAAGTAAGCGCTATTTGCGTGCCGGAGTTAGTGAGCAGTATGGGCGTTGGAAAAAAGACTCTGTCCCGCATCTAGTCGAGATAATGGATAGGCTTCACCCAGATGACTCTAGCACGCATATAACGATTATGAAATCTGTGCAGTCCGGTGTTACGACATCTGTCGCAGAAAATAGCATAATCCTATGGGTGTACTTCAGACTGGGGAGCATCTTGTATCTTACTTCGGGTGAAAAGGTGGGACGCATTCGCTCGTCATCTTCCATCGATACAACTATCGATGACTCTGGGATGGCGGGACTTGTAAATCCGATGAGTAGGCGTGTCGTGCAGAAACGTGCAGATAGCGCGCTATACAAGGAATTCGAGGGCGGAATCAAATTGCAAATTGCATCGTACGGCTCAGTACAATCAATTAAATCTAACACCTACCAGCTGATTATAGCTAACGAATGGGATGAGGCACCGCCTGAGATATCAGACCAGGGAGACATCGCTGGCGTCATCGAGGGGCGTACCATGGCCGCTAGGCTGTACAAGATTTTAGAGATATCAACGCCTACCCGCATGGAAACGTCCAGAATATACAGATCATATCTAGCTGGTGATCAGCGTAAATACTATGTGCCGTGCCCTTCTTGCGAGGCGTACCAGGTGTTAACCCTTGGAGAGAAAACCGGCAAGAAAGGAAAGAAATCAGGACTTATCTTCGCCTTGAAGAAGGATAAGAGGAGTGGAACCGAGGTGTTAGATTCGCAGTCGGTTCGTTATATCTGTGAGCATTGCGGGGGCGAGATATATGAGGCGTATAAGCCTCAGATGCTAATGCGCGGAGAATGGCATCCCTCGGCTAAACCCTCTAATCCCCATCGATACTCTTATCATAGTCCGGGGCTTATATCTCCGTTTCTTCCCTGGGAGCGAATTTGTCAGCAGTTTGTACATACAAAATTTGGGAAGGAAATTCTGCTGTTCAAGGATTTCACAATTAATTATTTGGGTGATCATTGGGCAGCGGTAAAGAGTGCGGCGAGTTGGGAAGTTTTACGAGGTCGGGCAGAGGATTATGTTATGGGAGAGGTGCCAGAGGGGGCATTGCGATTATATGGAGGTGTGGATGTACGGTCCGATAGGCTGGAAATGGCCGTTTGGGGCATTGGTCGAGGGATGGAGCAATGGTTGATTGATTACCATATATTTTTGGGGAACACATCAGAGCTTGAATCTTCCTGCTGGACATCGTTCGAGCAAGCTGCTCGGAAAAAATACAAGGTGCTGGGGGCAGAATGCAAAATTAGTATTGTTGCGATAGACTGCGGGTGGGACCCTAAGGAGGGGTGAGCGAAGGATTGGACGGCAAAATCGCATACGGTTTATCAATACATTTTTTCTAAAGAAGATATATTTTGTGCCATACGCGGAACGGGTGAAATCAAAACATCGTTTGATATTATTAAAAAAACGAGAATTTTTTCTGGAATTACTAGACGTTACGACTTAAATACTGGTATAATAAAAAAGATGATATTGGACCATATCGGCGATGTAGCGGGCCCGATGGCGCTGCACATGCCGAAATGGAGGATGCAAGGCGAAAAAAACGCTACGTAGGGGATGAGTTATTTCGCCAGTTGCTTTCTGAAAGATATCAAGAACTTTCTCCTGGTCGATACGGCTGGAAGAAGATATATGATCGAAACGAGGTATGGGATACCTGCATATATGCGGTAGGTGTGGCATACGCAGAAGGAATAAACCATTGGGATGAAGATACTTGGAATGTATATATCCAGGGCTTAAGGAGTTGACTTCCTACCGATTATAGATTTACAAAGGATAGTGCATATCATACCCAACGCAATAATGCGTTAATACCACATACATCCTGCAACACCACCGCGATGGTGATGGCATTAGAGCAGGCGGGTTATACTCTCCCCACACCTACTGGCGTGCAGCCCGAAGACCACCTCACTTCATATCTGACAGGCCCCGAAGGAAAAGCGGCTTTAGCTCGTATTGCACCTTGGGCGGTCGGGAAAAATGGACAAATACTTTTCCCTCCTAATGAGGTGCACGCCTGCCTAGCCTGGGCTGTCAACAAAATGCTTAACGATCGCATCGTGAATTTCTCCACCGATGTAGATGTGGATAAAATTCTGCGCAGCTTAATTTGTGGATCTGGGATTGTACTATCTGGTTCTTTTCCCGTATCCGGGGGCGAATTGAATCATGTGGTCAGTTTGTCAGGGTATCGGGCTTCTTGCTCTGATGCCAAATTTAGCGACCTAGATTGTTTATACATAGATGACCCGTATGGCAACTATCAAACTGGATACAACGACCATCGTGGTAACGACGTCCCGATGTCGCCTCAAGATTTTATGAAGATTATGAAACGGCCTGGAGAGAGGCGAAAATGGGCGCACATCATAGGGGGAAGGTTGTGAGCTCACGCAATAAGCCTCATAAGCCCCGGTTGCGGCGGCTGGGACTTCTCGCGCTCGCGGCAATAATTACAGGGCTCAGTATTTTATATCTCGATAGTAGCAGGATTATTGGAGCGATGGCAGGTGCATATCTCTTAGCGGCTAGCGCCTACAGCGCTCTAGATATTGGCGCGATGGTACGGACTACTGCCAGGCTACCCGTGGGACAGTATAAACGGGCAAACACATGGAAATACTGGGTAACTATGTTTTTTACTGGCGCTCTTCTCGCGCTAGCGGTTGTCCGTGAAAGGACAAGTGACATGAGCTTAGAGCTAGCCATTGGCTTTTTGGGCCCGGGAATCATTGGAATAATTGGCATCATGATAGGCGGAGTTAAGGCTAATAAAATTGCGACCTTAACTAGCCCGTCACAGGAAGCCTCGTCACAGGAAGCCCCGTCACAGGGAACCTCGTTACAGGAAGCCCCATCACAGGAAACCCCATCACAGGGAACCTCGAATCAAGGAGGGGGGGGGAAGTGGTAGTACAGATTATTAGTTCGGCTGTTGGGTTACTTGGACTCTTCATCGCGTTTTTATCGTTCTCTCACCACTTAACAAAATCCAGGCGTGAAGAGCATGAAGCGCTCATCACACGGATGGAAGCCATGAATGAGAGGCTTTCCGCAGACGTATCAAGGCTATATGACCGGGTTGGGCAACTGGAAGGGAAAACTTTTTCTACCTTGCTAGATAGACTTGCCACCATGGAGGGCGAGTTAAAGATAATCGCTGATATTGTTCGGATGGGTAAGGGGGCTCCAAATGCCAAATGAGTCAACGAGTATTATGCCTATTCTTATTCGGTATTCTCGTCTGCGTCGGATTGCCATCACAGGAGTCATCTGCTTCGCATTCGGGGTTGGAGCTGGAATCGCAGCTAGCACCCTATTCGCCCGAATCACCGCCCCCTCTGATAGTACCCTTCACAGAGTGGCAAAAATTGAAGAAAGCGTCCGAGAGTCTCGAAATATCACTCGAGCACTCACAGGCGAGCTTGAGCGCAGCGCAAATCAAGGCCGCGATGCTGCAAGAGGAATTGAAGACGCTAGAGTTACAGCTAGAAATCTCGGCGGAGTCTCTGCGGATATCACAGGCGAGCTTGAGCGTAGCCGCGAATCACTCGGTGCAGCTAGAAAATCAGCTAACGAAATCAACGGAATCCTTGCTCGGATTGAGGAAATCAATCGAGAGGGACATCCGGCGAGCAACGTGGCGGGGAGTGGGGATAGGCGTGGGGGGGATGGTCCTGGTGGGGCTAATAGTCGGCATAGCGATGGGGGCGAGTAATGCTTTATAACAGCGTGAAAGAACATAACGAAGAAATACGGGCTACCAGGCGAGCTATCCGCAGGGTGCTTCTTATCGGCCGGTCGCATCAGGATAATGCGGGCGGCGTTGGTATAGATACCACAGAAGAGAGGCTTGCTTCTCTTCGTGAGCATCTTGCTCTCTTGATTTACGAGCGAAATAGCCTCGAAAAAGGTGGATTTATCCGCATGGAGGCAGGTTGGTGACTCATGTTATTACCTCAGATGGGCGGATAGTCGAATTATCCGGCTCACACCAGTATACCGGCGAGAAAACTGGAGGAGAGTTGGCATCCTGGTTAACCCATACTCCAGACCCCCATGAATTTATCCGCTATTCTTACGGCAGATTAGCCGCCTGTAACGCTACCTTGTATAACACATCAGCGCTGGCCCGTGCTTGTGTTAAAAAACCTGCGAGCTATGTAATAGGTGATGGTTTATATTTTCGTTCGGCAATTCATGGTGACTTTCTCGGATTATCCAAAGAAAAAGCGAAAAATTGGAGCCGCAAATTTTCTGATCTTTTGCATCGTGAAAAAATAGCGCTAGGTTATTACGAGAAGCAAACACTACTATACCAAGAGGCAAAAATCACAGGCGATTCATTCCTGTATTTTCTCCGCGAAGACAGTGAAGACAGTGAAGATAATGAAGATAATGAACTTGACCTAATTCCTACAGGTGGCCATGACATCGATTGGGAGAAATCCATCCCGAATCAGGTAATACTAGGAATAAAGGTTGATTCTTTCGGACGCCGTCAGGGTGTTTATCGGATAAATGGCAGCTATGTCCCCTTTCGGGATAGTGATGGCAATCAAAATCTCGTGCAGCTCCTCTTTCGCGAACGCGCTGGTCAAATACGGGGTTACGGGTGTTTTTATTCCGAGATTGCTCGGGCTAAAAACATTGATAGAGTATGGGACGCAACGATTGCTCGTATGGCCCAGGAGGCCATCAATATAGGTTCCTTCACGGTTGATTCATCCGACCCGATGAGAGGTGCCATCGGTGTAGTGGCGGCAGTGTACGACACATCAGAAGCAGAGAGGGCCCAAGGTGTTAAAAGATATATCATTACGAACACCGACTCGAAGGCCAAACGACCTAATCTAGCTACAACCGAGGGGATGACTGTGGCCCAGGAGGAGGTGGACGAAATATATGGAGTTCTGGAGTCACGGATAGTTGACGCCAGAAATATAGATAAATCAGTAATTCGGATGCTAGGCGGGCGAACTATTACGGCCCGACGGGGCAAGAAACTAGGATTGATCGACGGAATTAGAGAAAAGGAGGAAATTTTTATGACGGAAGCAGAGCGGGTAGAGCTGGCAACAGTACTATCACGAGAGAAGGATAATTAAGGAGGAATAATAAGAAAGATGAAAATAATAAAAGACGGAAGGACTACGGTCTGGCAGCTTGTGCCAGATAGAAATAAGCGGAAGAAAAAGAACGAAACGGAAATAACACCAAGGGCGGCATCAGAGGCCGTACTAGAAGAAGAAAGGGAGGAGATAAATGGCGACGGTAGCAATTAGCGGCAAACAGTGTGTGGTGCATTCGGCGGATATTGGATCCGCTATAACAAGCGGCAATTTAGATGAGGCAGCGTGGTACTTAATCGATACAAAGGGCACCTCTTCAAGTTTACCCTTGGAGGTGGGTTCCGTGTTTAGGGCCAGCACTCAAATCACTTTGGTAACCGGGGATTCGGCGCGCAAAATCGATCTAACAAAAATGTGTGTGGGTAATTTCTCGACATCGGCCAGTAAGGGAACTATTGAGGTTACAGATTCGTGCGCCGGAGGTTATACCCAGTACATAATTGACGGCTTTGTGGATTTGTCGGGCTCAATAGATGCATTTCTCAAATTTGATTCCTCAACCCGTTCGTTGGGTTCGGAAACAAAATCCCTACTTGGGAGGTTTTTTGACCTCGCAACGGATGACGGGAGTGGCACTTACACCCTAACTCGCAAGGATGATGATGAATTAATCATTCTTGCCCTTTTGGATTCCACGGCAGAGGGAACCGGGAAAAAGGAAACTTGGATGGGCTTCTCAGCCATTTTAACCGGTGCCGAAATGGGGAAAGAAATTAAAGGAGCCCAGAACCTTAATTTATCCTTCAACGCCGGGCAGTTACTACGCCCTTTCATCTATGAGAGGATTCTTGCATGAAACTGAAAAAGAAGCTTAGCAATGACATGGTGACGTTTATTCCAGATGTCCAATTCGAAGACATGGACAACCGCAGGCTGGCCAAGGCTGAGCAGATAACGGTGCGGCTGCGGTTGGCCTCTAGGAAGCAGAAGGATAACTATATGCAGTTGTCACATGGGGTTGGTGCTAGTGAAGGCAGGTTGTTCATAGATATGGACTATCAGCTAGCCATCGAGCGCAACGTTATCGAGGTTTGTAATTTGGAATTTGAGGGCAGCCCGGAAAAAATAGATGGCCCTAAACTTTTTGAACTCCAAGAGCAATACCCAGAACTTAGCTCGCTAGTGGATGAATGCTTTATGAAAATTTGCGGTACCCATCCAGATGACAAAAAAAAAGTGGCTATTTAGAGGCGTTGCAAATTCATTGGTATGTCATGGTTCTTTATAATGATTTCAATTTTGCGGAGACCTTTGCAGAAAAAATAGAAGAACTGCCGGGCAGTACGTGTATTACTCAGGCGGAGATTAAAAAGGTTAAGGAACATAAGCCTTTTGAACTGGTAGATGGCACTAGGCTTACTCCTCCCGCAACCAATGAGTTTTTGAGGGCCTACGAATTGTGGGAAAACTCGCATTACCTTAGCACCCTTCCCCATGGGGGGGGGTGGATGCACGAGACTCCCGAGGTGGTGGATATTATTCGCGAGATGGAAAAGGCGCATATAGTTCTTCGAGATTTTCTTGAGGCGCGAGCCTACAAAAAGGCTTGGGCTGATAGTGAGGCGGGGCGAAATCATGGCTAAAATCACACTAACGGTTAAGACCAACTTTGGTGATGCATCTAAAGGCATCAGAGAATTAGGCGACTTGATCGAGGCCGAAAGCAAAAAGATGAAGCGTGCTCTAAGTCGGCTTAAAGGTGAGGAGCTTGAGAAGTTTGAGCGCCAGAATAGGAGAGTAGCCGCGGCTGTTAAGGCGACCAAGGGCCCGGTAGCTGCCTTGGCATATGAGCAAAATGTATTGGCCAAGAGGCTCCATACCGCTATCGCATCTGGGATTGACCCTCAATCCGAGAGCCTTAAAACATTAAAAAGCAGGTATGCGCAGGTAAGTTCGCAGCTAACTACCACCACCAGAGCCCAGGAGATTAACACCAAGACTGTCCGTGCGGCATCCAGAGCATTCGCTGCCTTATCTGCTGCCTCGATCGCTGCAGCCACAAAGGGGATACAAGCATATGCGGATTACTCGGAGTCCCTTGCTAAACTACACACCCTAACGGACATTTCCGAATCGCAATTTAAGTCTCTAGATTCTTATCTCACTAGGATATCTATGAAATATGGGAAAAACAAAAAAGAGCTGGCTAGCAGCTTTCATCAAGCGGTATCTGCCGGGGATAGCCTAGCCGAGGCGCTAGAAACGGTAGAAGTTTCAGCTAAGGTAAGCCGTGGGGGCTTAATCGATACCGCCGCTGCGACGGATATTTTAACGACCGCTACTAACGCTTACGGAAGGACCATCGTAGATACCGAGAAAGCCGCTGATGTTTATCTTTCCATAATTAAAAAGGGTAAGATTGAAGGTGAACAGCTAGCCCAGTCGATAGGTCAGTCTATTCCCCTATTTGCCGCTGCAAAGGTTCCAATTGAAGAGCTCGGCGCTGGTGTTGCTACTTTGACCGCAGTGGGTGTGTCGGCATCTGAGGCTACCACCCAGCTCAATGCTGTTATTAGCGGTTTTTTGAAGCCTTCGAAGCGGCTCAAAGAGGAGCTAGATAGGTTGGGTTATACCTCAGGCGCTGCTCTTTTGAAGGCAGAAGGGCTAGGAGGTGCGTTGAGCCTTTTATCGTCGGCTAGTGGGGGGGCAGTTGACATACTGGCCGAGTTAGTGCCCAACCTGCGCGGATTACAAGGAACATTGGGTTTAGCATCCGACAATTCCGAGATTTTTCGCGATGCCTTGGCCTCTATTGAGAATGGTGCTGGCGCAGCAGATGAAGCTTTTCGCCGTCAAAGCGAAGGAGTGGCAAGCGGAGCTTTTAGCTTGGAGCAGGCAAGAGTTGCGGTTGATAATTTGCAGATTGCCCTGGGGGCGAGGTTGATGCCCGTTATCAGCCGGGTAACCGAGGGAATTACCAACCTATTAGCTAATCCCAAAAAATTAGAACGGACGATTGATACACTGATAATCGCTGTGATTAGCCTAACAGGCTTTATTGTAGCCTTAGGCGTTAAGTTGGCGATCACGAAGGTGGCTGCCATTGGGCTAGGTGTTGCTCTAAAGACGGCCCTAATATCTAGTGGAATAGGAATAGCTATCATCGCCATCGGAACCGGAATTTTTTATTTGTATAAGAATTGGGACAAAGTTTCCCTATTTTTCCAGGTTACGCTCGCAAAATTGAAGGAGCATTTTCAGATATTTGGCTCGACAATGAAACTAGTATTTATAACAGTATTTCACACTGTAGAAAAAGTTGTTATGGCAATCGCGGACCATATTTTTGAGAAACATTTCGACCGCATCCAGTTACTTCTAGACATCGCTGCCCGTTTGCCGGGTAAAACTGGGGCGATGTTTAAAAATCTATCTTATAAACTCCAGGGATTTCGCGACGAGATTAAAGTTATCCGAGACGATACCCGCGCCCAATCTGACCAGGCAATCGCGCAGGCGAAAAAGGAAAATCAAGCCGTCAGGGAAGAGTCAAGGAAGAACATCGAGGCAATCAAAGCGGAAGCAGAGGCCAGACGGGCGGCCATTGGCCTTGACCCGGAAGCTAATGAAAGTGACTTATTTGGGTTTGAAGAAACGCAAAGTGGGGGTTCGACTGATGAATCTGCTTCTGCCGGGACGTCTGCTTCTACAGAGGGGTCCGCCTCACTCGCAAAAAGATTAGCGGTTTTGCAAAATCAAGAAGCGATTGCGCATAGCGAGCGATTGAAAACCTTTGATACTTTTCTTTCAGCCAGGATGGAACAAGAGCAGGTTGCTGCTGGCAAACGTCTTTCCTTTCTTAGTGGGGAATTAAGCAGAATAAAAGACCTGGAAAATATTTCTGGGGCTGAGCGTGTCGCTGCGGCTGAATCAGTCATCGGTTCTATTGTTTCCTTGGAGGATGTTAATGCTAATGAGCGCATTGCTGCATTGGAAGAGCTGGGAGAAATGCGAATAGTTGGCGAGAAGACGGTGCAAGATGCGATTTATAAAATTCAGGAAGAAGCGGCAGAAAAGCAAAAACAGCTTCGCGATCAGATATTAGAGGGAATCGTTACTTCCCTTGAAAATATCAGCGGAGTCTTTAATAACATTCAAACTATTGTGGAAAATGCGGCCACGCGTGAGATAGAAACGGAGAAAGAAAAAACTGCAAAGCTACTGGCCAACGAGGCATTAACCGAGGAGCAGCGTTCGAAAATTAAAGCCGAATCGGAAAAGAGAATTTCAGCTATTGAAAGGAATGCGGCGAAGAAAAAGGCAAAATTGGCGGTTGCTCAGAAAGCGGTGGATATAGGCACTACAATAATTACTACCGCCAAGGCAGCGATGGCAGCTTATAGCGCTATGGCCGCCATTCCTTTTATCGGTCCTATATTAGGCAAGGTGGCAGCAGCGATGACTATTGCGCTAGGGGCTACGCAGGTAGCAGTGATCGCCTCTACTCCCATACCAACCCCATCAGCCGAGACCGGTGGCCGTTTCATTGTTCCAGAGGCCCATGGAGTTGATAACGTTGGTTTGCGGGTTAATCCTGGGGAGCGGGTAGATGTTACACCTCGAGGAGATGATGAGGAAAAGATCACGACAATCAATGTACATATCGATAGAGAGGTTATCTGGTCTATCACCCAGGAGGGGCTCAACGAAGGTATTATTGAGGTACGCCCGGATAATCTGAGGGTTTCATAAGGATGCCATGGGGATGCCATGGGGATGTCATAAGGATGTCATAGAGTGTCATGAAGATAATGCTATTGGATTTGGTTCAGACTTCTGATGCGCCCGATGAAGTCAAATCGCCAGCGCTGGCGGACAAGTGGATGGGTAGGAGCCTAATAATAAATTTGGGGGGGCAAAAAAAAATTAACGCCGTTGGAATCGGTTATACTGATGCGAATAATATCACAGTGGAGATCGGCGAGGCTAGCGGAACGACGGCTAGCGGAACAACGCATACCTTCGGGATAACGCATACCTTCGCATACACCGATAGCGGGCTGTATATGATCGGCGATCATCGGGGCTCGGTAGTTAGAATAACCATCGATGGCAGCTATGTTGGGCGTATAGGCATTGGCATGGCTCACAATATCCCGATATCCCCTCGGCGGGAGCCGGGATATGTAGACCCCAAGCCCCGTGAGACAGTTTCGGCTCAGCTACTTCCACCGGTTGGTGAGGTGTCTAGGCGTAAAATTAGCGTTGATGTGCGTTATCGTATTACGGCGGGGATGATTGCGGAGTTGGGTACGGCTAGCCTGGCGCGTAGTTTCCCATATTTCCTTTTGTTCGACCAAGAGACTACCTGGCTGCCTTGGCGGAGGTTGTATGCGCGAGATAAGAACCGGGGAGCATTGCAGTCGTCAGTTAACCGCATGATATTCTCCCGTAAATTTGATTTTGTAGAGTGTTTCTAATGGTAAAAAAATGGTAGGGAAATGGGAGGAAAATGGTAGGTAATATTAGATTTTTGGTTCATACATATCGCCTCACCGATTATATACCTCACATGGCGCTAGCCTCATCGCCCTTGGTTGATAACAAGGGGAAAATTATCAGCGTGATACAGACCAAGCCACCGCAAGAGGAGACGTATTGGACTCGCTGGGGGGGCTGGTATAATATTCCTCCTTCGCCGGAGATAGCAGTATTCTTAAACAAGTATCTAAGGCGTGTACCTTCCTTGGATGCCTTGATTAAATCCAAGGAGAGTTATGCCGTGGTGGGGAATCTCATCTATATCAATACCCCTAAGTACCCTTGGCAGTACTTCTATGATGAGGGAACTCTTGAGAAGCAGGAGGCCTATGCATCCACGGTTTCTAATCCAGATAAGCCCTCGGATGATACTTATACTAATGCGCTGGGGCAGAAATTACGTCACCCAACCAGGCTACAAGTGCCATCATCGACTCTCAATGTGTCCTTGCCGGACCCGGTTAATGGAGTGGTTCTGTTTCCCACTTTTTCTTTTGAATTAGAAAATTCGGATGGTAAGTTTGATGATTATAAGATTGCGGATTTTGCGAATCGGCCGGTAGATATCCTTAAGAGTAATGCCGAGAACCCAACATTAGCGGATTTCAATATTATTCGTAGTGGTAAAATCGAATTGCTGACAATCACCCCTAAGACATTAAATGTCAAAGCATCTGACCCCTATACATCCCTGGGGGAGGAGGTTTGCAGGCCATATACGGAGGAGATTTTCAACGATCTTCCTCAAAGCCTTAGGGGTAAGAACATGCCTGCTGCATGGGGGCGCATAGACCAGGCGCCCAAAATAGAGTTATCCGATACGAGATTTTCCCTCTGTGACCCCATATATAAACCAAGAACAATTAATATTAGCCTCAATCCTATTATCCCCAATTCTGATTTTTCCTTTAACGGCCAGGCCGGCCAGGGAGATGAGCCCATATCTTTTAGCGTCGAAGGACCAAAAAAAATAGGTTCGATAATCACTTCGATTATTGAAAGGGT
>Ga0126335_1000877_pt1 | contig 15693 bp, 9 predicted proteins | sample OlaspJWI45metaG_FD_108409 | JGI IMG/M metagenome (GOLD analysis project Ga0126335, IMG submission 108409) | Marine gutless worms symbiont microbial communities from Oahu, Hawaii - Olavius sp. 1 OAHU.JWI-45 metaG | ecosystem: Host-associated > Annelida > Digestive system > Unclassified | place... | reverse complement strand
CGAGTTTCTTGGATGCAGAACTTGGGTCGTCTGTCATGGGCTTAAGATCTCCTCGTCTACTTCTGACTGCAAGAGTTGTAATTTATCAACATCTGTTTTTCTCTTTGGACGTCATACACTGTTGGCAACTTGGCACATTCTAAATGATATCTAACTAGCGATTTATACAGAGTTATAAAGCACTTTCTCAAAATGAGAACAAAATTACTTTTAATTATACCCAACACCTTGTAGGCTTTGTTTTTCACAGATGGGTTAGGCTTGGTGACGAGTTTACTGTAAACCATTAGGCCTATACACGCTGAACAGCACAGAAACGTGAAACACAACCCTTACCTTAAAACAGCACGACTTACGTTTTGTGTCCAATGAAAACTGACGATAATTAACTTCACACGGTAAGTGAGGGTGGCCTTCAGTCATGTCGCGCACTTTAGCTAGCGACACTTCCTGCGAAAACTTTACTGCGATAGCACAGATTAATTGCTTATTTATAAAGTTACATTATGCAGCGCAGAACAAGGATTACTATACATTAAGCAATGCAAAACCTCGACAAAACTTTCCGACGTCACATCATCGATGCGTCACATTTGAACCAAAACAAGTGTGCCAATGAAAACTCGCATGGAACCGAACAGGAATCGAAAGTTCGAAACCATGGTCGCCTCGAACTCGAAAGTTGAAGAGAAGAAGCAACCAGTGCCTAATAAAAGTTCAAAACACAAGTCGTCATCCCTTTCCCTTACCTTCCCTCCCACGTTTCGTTCCACGACCTTTCCCTTCCCTTCTTCCCCTACCCCCTTTTCCCATCCGTCCCCACCCATCTTGCTACCTTCTCTCTCCTCCCATTCCTTCCTCTCCCTCCCCCTTCAAAGTAGGGCCCTTTAGATCCAGCTAGGGGTTCTGGGGAGCGCTGTAAGATGGTCTGGGGCGGAGCCCCAGCCGACATCGTATTTGGTGCATTTTGGACAAAACTGGACGTCATTTGGCGAAAATTTTGATGATTTTCCTGAGAATCGGCTGACCAAATTTGGTATGGTGGACAGCAAAAGCTGAGAGAGCTACACTAGGCCTATATTATAAGAGGTTTATCTTATCTCAAGTATTAACTTTGTGTATTACATTTCAACATTTTTTGACATCATATGTTTTGTGACTTGACATTATATTGTATTGCAGTTTAGTTCAACTAAAAAACAAACAATTCTTTTCTCTGTTTCAAATTGAACAAATTGGACGTTTCTTCTCCAGCTGCTAAAGAACGTGCGTACAAAGTCATCGGTCAAGTAAGTACTTTTGTACTTTCTCCACCGACTTAGAAGTCAAAAACAGCAGACTAGGAAGCACGTCCATCCATACACAATACAAATACTACGCGCGTGATCTTACTATGGGCTACGCGGGCTGCGCCCGGTATTATCTTTCATCCACAGTTCTGGAAAGTGTCGATGTAATAAAAGACCTGGGTGTGGTATTTGACTCAGTATTAAGTTTTGTTTCTCATTGTAAAGAGAAGATAAACAAAGCATACTCCATACTGGGTTTGATTAAAAGAAATTTTATATATTTAACAGAGGGGACATAGGTTACATTATATAGAAGTTTAGTTAGATGTCATTTGGAATATGCTAACTCAGTATGGAATCCACATAGACAAGGTTTAATTAAAGATCTAGAAAAGGTCCAGATGACAGTAAGTTGGTCTTAACTGTTAAGCATTTAACATATAAAGTAAGGCTTCTGCAGTTGAAATTGCCAACACTGAAATACAGACGTTCAAGATGTGAGATGAAGTTTTTAAAATATTAACAGGCAAATATGACACTATAATTTTACCTTCAGTTTCGGAAAACGTCAAGTTTGTACAACTGGTCAACCATAGATGTCATTATGATCTAAGGAAAAATTTCTTCTGTACACGAATAATACATGTAAATACTTGGAACAGTTGCCACAATCTGTTATCTCTGCTAGTATACTGACTCTTTTAAGAATAAGCTAGAGAAGTTCTGGAGTAATCAACATCTTATTTATAACTACAAGGCTACATTAACCAAAATACGAAAAAGATGTTTCATTAATAACTCTGACCGATAATGTACAATTTGTACAAATTATGTTCTATGTATTGGAGAGCATAGAGGCTACGGCATGCGAGTTCGTCTAAACTTCATTTGCTTTGCTTTGCTACGTATAATTAAAAAAACATTACCTACTCTGGACAATACTTCATACCAAACGAATACAGTTTTACTAGCTACCAGATGCTACTATCTTTTACTTTTTATTTTTATCAAAAGCATGACAAAAGCAATCTTAACATGAACAACAGACCTACAGAAAGACTACTGAAACCAAGTCACAAAACACGCACAGTTAATCGTTGTCACCTCTTGGCTCTAACGATAAAAAAATAATCGCAACAATGTCATTGATTCGTTAAAATTTTAACAAATGTGCATACCCAATGTTGGTTTAAAATTAAAAGTGATAAGTTATAATCAGCCACACAATATATAAGCTGCAAGTTAATCACAAGTATTCCATCCCACCGTACAGTCAACCTTACCAAAGACGACAATTAACAGACACTAGCAATCAGAAAGAAAGCAACAGACTGTTCATTTAACTGGTAACTGTAAAGTCTGTATCATAATTCTGTTACAACAGTGCCTATTAAAATCTAGGAGTTGTGTCTATGACAGCGATTCTTCATCAACCTTTCTCCTCTTTGCCGCATCTTTGCGTAATTGCTCATGCTTCATCAACAATTTCTTCCGTTCCAGGAACGTCCTACGTACTCGGACACCTCTGAACCAAGCCTGAAGCTTCACCGCAGCAACGTCTTGGATGCCAGTAATTGAAACTGCTCCATGCTCAATCATAAACTGACAAACTTCATAATACTCACCCATCAGAGCATAATCCAATGGCGTATAGCGATCTTCTGTGTGCTCCATGCTATTTATCGAAGCACTGTACTGAATCAACAGTTTCACAGCATCCATGTGCCCTTTGCTACAAGCCCAGTGTAAACTTGTTACACCATCCGTATCTTGGCTGTTTAAATCAGCCTTGTTTTCCAGCAGGACTAACATAGCATTTACATATCCTCCATAAGCAGCATAATGTAATGCAGTTCTCCCAGCTAGATCTCGGAAGTCGATGGCTATACCTACACTGATTAACATCTGGCAAACATCTGCATGACCACCAATGGCAGCCCAATGTAGCAGTGATAAACCATCTCGATCTTGGGCATCAGCGATATTAGCATCAAGATCAATAAGAGCCTCTACAACATTAACACGACCCATTTCACATGCATGTGACAAGGGTGTACGTTTTGCCAAATCTTTAGCATTCGTTAGCAAAGCTGAAGCATAGTTTGTTTTCACTAGAAGCTGGATGGTGCTTGTGTGACCAGCAGAAGCAGCTGCATGAAGAGCTGTAGTAGCAAGTTTATCCATTTGCATCAAGTCAGCACCATGTCTGATGAAAGATCTAATACTGTCATCGGCACCACTACTGGCAGCCCACAGAAATGCACTGCGCCCTTCATTATCCACTTCATCTTTAACATACCGACATGACAGAAATGCTTCAACAGTTTCAACAAAATTGTTAACGGCGGCATAATGCAGCGGAGTAGCACCTGAAGAATCTGAACTAGAAGTATCGGCTTTGCTGTTTAACAGCATGGAAACAATGACTGAATGGCCGAACACTGCTGCCCAGTGCAGAGGTGTACGGAACATATTATCCAAGGCATTAACGTCACAAGATTCCTGTGATATTAAAGATGAAACAATGGCTTCATTCCCACCAGCCACAGCCAAGTGCAGAGCCGTACATCCTTCGTAATCCTGCCAGTTAATCACACTTGGGGCAGCTTCCAAAATACATCGCACACATTCTACTGCTTGTGGGTTTTTGCTCGCCACAGCATAATGTAATGGGGTCTTGCCTTTAATATCGGGAATGCCAACGTTAGAGTTCTTCTTTATCAGCAGACGTATTTGATCTGCATTTCCAAACGATGCTGCAGTATGCATGGCAGTCCTCTTATTGACGTCCTGATCATCAACGGCACCTTGCGGGATATAGCGGAATAAAAACGAGGAACATTTTGAGCATTTATGACTAGCACACAGATGAAGTGAAGTTTGTCCTTCGTTGTCCTTCTCCTTCCAGTCAGCTCCTCGACTCAACAGCAGTTTCAAACAACCAAAGTTTCCTTTATGGGCAGCCCAGAGTAGAGGTGTGTGGCCAAGGTAATCTTTCATATTTACGTCTGCACCACACTTAATTAGCAGCTCGGCACATTCTGTGTGATCACCAAGGCAACTGTACATAAGTGGAGTCCGTCCAAATTTGTCGACAATGTCTAAACTTCCAGTCCAGCTGACATCAAGTATTCGCTCAAGTGAAGATCTGTCACCATTTACGGCAGCTGCAAAAAGTGGTAATGAAACTTTTTCAGCATAACTGTGACGCTCTTCAAAATGAGTCGTGTCAGTTGGCATAAAATGCAGGAAGCTGCCTGACAGATCAGCAAATGCAACCTGCGATTGTGCCGATCTGCTAATATTCACCTGACGTAATGGCAGGAGGCAGCGACAGCAGCAAAGTACGTTACAGCAGTTAGGCATGTTGTGCAAACTGAAATATAACCAGCAACACAGTCTTGACGAAGTGAAGGGGAAATACATCCACTTTGGTCCTGCGCCACTTCGGTCCTTTTTCAAGGAACAAGTACCGAAGTGGATGTGCACATCGATCCTTAGGACCGATCTGACCATCACAAGGACTGATCTGAACATCTCAAGGACTGACCTGCACCGCAATGATAACCGGCATATTTTACAAATATTTTTATTTAATTACTACTGACAGCATAGGTAGGCCTATACCGACTTAACTGTGGCGTTTTATCTTTGCTATCATTGATAACGTAACAAGTTCAAATAATCTTCAAATAATAGCCTGGAACGATTCGAATTCCTAAACGTTATTCAGTGCACACTTTTGTGTTTTAAGTGTAATTTTTTTATCCTGTCTTGCGCAGCGGGCATGTAGGCTTACTCATTATATATTATCGAATCCAGGATTGAGAATACGGCCACAACCTGCGATCGACCACTACGGCGCTGCGACAACCTTTCACGACAACAACATTCGCGAAACGCGCTTTTCAATGCTCTGCACCAGCTGTCTGGAACTCACTACCAAAAACTGTTCTTAATAGTGACTCTTTTTCAGTTTTTAAATCTAGGCTACAGACATTCCTCTTCTCCCAGGCTTTTCTTCTTTCTCTTCTCACTGACACGCTGTCTGCCCCCAGCGCCTCTGAAGTTACGACCTTACGGCGCTATACAAATCTGTTTATTATTATTATTATTATTACCCTGTGCTATGAAGTTTGCTTATCCCCATTGCCACAGCATTCCACTGCCACAAGTGCGAAATGAACTGCACTTCTGTTAGATAATTGCAGCTAACTGTCGCACATATGCGCCTACATAGAGAGAACCCACATAGTGCAGTAGTGTACGATAAATGTATCTGTAATGCTTGGGTGCGAGGAACGATCATAATGAGACAATGGTGGCAAATTCATGTGCGTTTCTCTTATCTCAAATAACAGAAGATGTTTAGGCCTGTATTATACCTTATATTAATATACACCTTTCATTCGCCACTAATATACGAGACGTAACGTTACTTGTGTTTATTAAATATTACATCTATTTATTTATTCATATATAATAAGGCAAAAGTGTCCAATTCGTCCGGACATAGTTAGTACAATTTTTATGATTTACAAATGTCAGGAAATATCACTTAAGACGTAAATATGAAGAATAATCTACCAAAAAGCAGAAATTTTGAGTCTACACTGAGTTCTAAAGCAGCAGTTAAAAACTTGCATTTGCATTCAGTTCCATCTGCTCCTCATACAGTTGTTAATGTACACATTTTCGAGCGTTTCTCATTGTGAGCTGTCCTACTTTGTTAACATAGTCCACATCAAAAATCGTCGTAATCACAAATCTTTCCATACAAATAGTTCGGCTAAAGTCTCTACGTGGCACCATTGTACTGTTTGCTGCTTGTTCAGTTTATGGACGAATTTATGTGCGTTTTTCCTCAAATTTTCGTCCTTCTTCAACACTGTCTGATAAAAATTTTTAAGCTAAAATAGTTCTCATTAATTTGCTAGGTGGCGCCACCGTTACATATGCTGCTATTTTAAAAAATGTACCCGCCCAAAACCACATGTTTTATACTCCGTCCCGCTAGAGTTGTCGCAGTCAGTAGTGACTTCATATTGCATTTCCGGAAGAAATCTGTCTTTTCTGCTTTTCTAACATCGTTTGCTGTAGTTTGTAAGTCGCGAAAATAGCCATTTCCAGCACCAGACCTATTAGACACTTTTACCATATGGCTAAATCGTGGACCGATCTGACTACAGCAATTCATTAGCACCGAAGTGGCGGAAGACCGAAGTGGATTTGCACATCGGTCTTAGACCGAAGTGACCAAAGACCGAAGTGGCGCAAGACCAAAGTGGCTACACAACACTAAACGGTATACATGTACGGTGATAAATACACTAAAGTATTTTTTTCAGATTATTTCAAGTACTCGATTTACATTTGTAAATGTAAATCAAGTACATCGATTTTTACATTGTAAAATGTAAACAAACACAAACGTAGAATAACTAAACCGTCATGTAGTGAGCGGTTGCACGACTCGCCCAACATCATAATACTACAGCAATTCATTTGTAAATTTCTAAACACCGTTATGGTTTCACCTCGCTCCTGTACACAGCAGATTGCCACAGCTGATGATAAGTCAGTGATTTAACTTATTTGTTTTTGTCTACACTATAAAAACAGCTTCAGGAAATAATAGGAATTAATTTCGATTTTCGATTCGTCACTGACAAAAACTGCATTCCTTCCGTTGTTTAGTTGCAGTAATCGAGTGGGCGTGGTGTTGTATTTACTTTGTTTTGACGGCTTTCAGTTGCAATTATGTTTACTGGAAAATGGCAGTCTTTTCTGTTGTTAATATATTTGACAATACTAGGAGGTGATTTGTGTGTGGCGCAGTCATGGCGAGAACGAAAGGTATGGTACTGTTGTAACATTTCATAGCATAACTTAACGACATATGCTACTCTATAGTACCCGGAACGCCTTTCGGCCCTAGCAACAGGATTGTAGCCCTTAGCAACTGGCTAAGACACATTCGTGCATTGCCAGATGAAACGCCGGATCTTATACTTTGTCGCAATGCCCACAACTTCAAAAAGATGAAGACTCCGGAACATGAATGATGATAGACTCAGTTGTAACGAATTCAGGCAGGAAGTAGGTGTAAACATAACTTAATGGACCCAACAGTCCATGTGGAGATGCAGGTTAAAAACAGGATTCCGGTCCACCATAGCGAAGATCTGCCATTACCCTAATCCTAGCCCGATCAGCATGGCGGACCTTCGCTATGGTGGACTTGTTGCAAAAACAGACATACAGTTATATATATCGTGTAGCTCCTCTGGTAGGGGCATACTTCCCTTCACTATAATACAGTGCAGTACCCGGTGTCTAATTTCAGATTGTAACTATGGCATGTTTAAAAGCTTTGGCGGTACCACTGCCACTTCTACAAACATTTTGGCAGTCTACGACAGTCCGGCATCTGAAGACACTGTGATGTTACCAAAATCGGTCTGAGCACGGTGGAAAATGCTGTCTTTCCGGCTGACCATCATCTCCAGCTGGTCCTTTCCAGAGACATTCCCACTCTGTGTGGCCTATGCACACAAGTTATGTATTTGGTGTCAGAACTGAATGACTATGGACATGGCCGGACTTCCAGTTGGCTTCTATATGCTCATTCCCGGATTATGCTGGGACGATACAGGATCTTTTTCTTGTGAACACTGAACAGGGTCTTTGAGGTTATAACTAGTACTGAGTTGCTAAGGCAGCAACCGGTTGGAATGATTGACTCAGCACTGTGGACTTTTATTCATAATAATGTACAAAATTAATTTCATCACCTGACATGCCATGGACATAATACACATTTCTTATTATGTCTATGGCCCTTGAGGTGATGAAATTAATTTTGGCTGTTTCAGATATGTCATCCAACAGTGGCCGTTATGCAGTATAGGTGTAACTACATTGGGGCTCGAGGATGGGGATGGGAAGGAAAGGAAAGGGAAAGGAGGGAAAAGGAAGGGGGAAAAGGGAGGGGAGAGTATAGGGAAGGGTTGCCTCCTCTTGAATAGAGGTCTGGTTACACAGTGATTATAAAATCACACTTTTTGTATGTTAATATTTGCAGTATTTCTGCCATATTCATCTACATTCTCACATTAGTACGAGTTCTTGGACGTGAAGGTCATAATTAAATGGCAGAGCAAAAAGGCTTTTAGTTTGGTGACAAAACCCGTTAATAAAGGTTGAAACTTTTGTGTTTGTCAAATATTGAAGTGATCGGTTAATCTGTGGCTGAGATACAACTACTTTCGGTTTCTGAAAACAAAGGAGGTCTCAAAACTCAAAAGTAGGTCACGTGGCCCTGCCCTTGACCCATTTGACCTAATTTACATATTTCGATTATGGCTCTAGCCCTCAGTATGTTCACAAAATGGTGTCACGATTGGCTTTTATCTGACTGGGATATTGTAATTTTTAAATTTTGGCATTCAGTCTTGAAATTGCCTATTCATGCCCATTTTAGGTTTTTTGGGCATATTCCCCAAATGACGTCAGCCATCATTATAACCCCTAAAAGGCACCTCCTTGCACGGAAACACATCGTTTGGGCCATTAAGTCTGTTTGCCAATGCTGTGGTTTGACCTGTGGAGAGGATTGAGGACAGTGAAAAAGTCTCAAAGTGTCATATTTCATGTATTTGGGGAGAAACCCCCCAACCTTCTGCCCCCAAATTTGCACGCTGGATCATGTTCCAGGCGTAATCACATTTGCCAAATTTCAGAATGAAATTTTGAGAGATTGTGATTCTACAGGGGGTCGAAATTTCCACTTTCCTGTTGACTTCTGAATGGCCATTACGGCAGTTTAGCACTACTATGCTGCCTGTGATAGGAGCAGCTTTGGCAGGGAAAACAGAGACATGGTTCAGACCGTTTGCGGATAAATGCCTAGAATTGCAGGTAACACAGTGAAAATCCTTACAAGCCAACGTCAGCGCTTCTGAGGTGGGCTTCTGACTAAGAGCCACTATAACAAGTGTCCACATTTTTCCTTTTTTAGTTTGAGTCAAAATCAGTGGCCGTCGATATGTTTTCTCATTCTGCGGAACAAATGACATAGACTGCATTGTTGTTAAGCCTCATCCAATGTCTGAGATTCAGCTTCTTGCACTTGAGGATCCCGTGGAATGGCACCTTATAATCTGTCATGCAGGTTACTGTTCGGCGAGTGTTCTCCAGATGGCGCCACAATATGGCCATTACTACATTGCTGATGCCGTTTGTTTTTTATCCGTTGACAATTGCTCGCATATTAGCAGATGTTGCGGTGAAACCGAGTGCTGTGATTTGTGACTACTTCAGAATTCGCACACGCTGCGGACACTTTCTGATGATGAGTTGAAGTACGTTGCTGAGATGTCTCTGAGAGATGAAGATTTTAAGAACGCAATTCTCAAGCCGTTCCTGCGAACTAGGGTTCCCGACACAGATGGAAGCCGAGCAGTTCGCGAGGTTTGTCTATTTGTACGTGAGATATTTTGTGTGAATCATTTGTGATTTGTTGTTGTGTAGTTTGTTACTTTCCTGCTGTACCCAGTACAGATCAGTGATAGATAAAGGCTTTCTTTGTACTTATCCGACGACCTTCATCGCTTGGTGGATATCACGTCGCGGCGACGTCTGCAGTCCGCGTCTTCGCTGCAGCTCGACGTGACACGCACTCATCGTCAGACTGTTGGCGACCGAGTGTTCGCTGCTGCCGGTCAGATGCTCTGGAACAGTCTGCCACACGACATTAACGACTGTGTGTCACTGACATCATTCTGCCGGAAACTGAAAACTCGATTTATGTTATATTATATGCACTGTCCTGATATGTGTAATCCAGCATATGTGCTTCAATACAAATGAAACCATTATTATTATTATATCATTTTCATTACATTTTTCTTTTTAGTGGTACTTGAGGTTTTTACTTAGGCCACTTTAAAACTTTCTTATGTATGTTTGTATGTGTGGAAAGCTCTATCTGTATTAGCCAGAACGTCCCTCTAGCATAAGTCTTAAGAAGAAAGCATTGGTTTATGACAGTTTCTTTGTCACTCTTTCGCTCTAACCTGCTTTACTGTTTTCACAGATTGCTGGTCTGTGCTTTAACAATTAGATGTGGTAGACTATGCCGGCTGCCTAGTTAGCTCAGTTGTTAAGTCACTGGGCTGTGCCTGCTAGCCCAGCCAGCTAGCCACTTGCGCGGCCCAGGTTCAGTCCTGGGTCCGGGCTAGTGGTTTGGCTGGGTTTGACGGGCATGCTATGAGATTAAATTCTCAGGCAGCTATGGAGGATTTGTCTGTGTCTGAATGGTTCCATGCGGTAGATTAAGCTTGACTCATGTAGTCGGCTTTTAAGCGCACGTTAATATAGCCAGACTTTCCTTTTCTTTACTAGTTAGCTTTAGAACGCACATTAAACTACCGTGTATATTTTAGAAACCATCTTGTTGGCTGACAACAACAACAACCACCGTTTAACGGCCTTTGTTCCGGGACAACCCGGGTAGGCCGGTACCAGAAGAAACACTCTGCCTTCTGCCTTGGCATAGGGCTTTGCTGTGTTCAGGCTGGGTTTCCCCACTTCCTGTCTTCTGGATTTTTATGGAGCAGGAGAAGATACTGGAGGCAGAGGTACCGACAGCCCGGGTGGGCATTGGCTGAATTGAAAAAAAATATTTAATTACAAACTAATATTTAGACAACCACAATGGTTACTTGAAAAGTTCAGTAGTGTTTCGCCAAAGGCAGGAATTGCTGCCGAAACGTCGCCAAATTTTGTAAGTACCATATTTCCTCTTAACGGAAGCCCTCGGCTTGTATTGTAACAATACTGTCAGACCTGTGTTAGAGCGGCTCGTATTAGAGACCCAGGATCCTCGGCATGGTATTTATTACTGCAAAGCAAGACCTTTTTGCTTTTTGGATGTTCAGATGCCATAATCATGTACTAGTACGTAATACGTCATAATGATGCATCGCAACATACCACAGTCCTATGTATTATTAGCTCTGTGATATTCGCTGTTAAACCACGGCCTCTGTTGAAACCTGACTTGTATTAAGAGACCCGGCTCTTATTTGAGGCCTGACTTCAGTTAGAGGAAATAGGGTAATTGCTGTGGTCGTTTAATTCCCAACTAATGAACTAAGCCTTTCCTGTTTTTCGTGTCTCGTAACACAGTTATTGCATTGATTGTGTGTAGCATATAGAAGAGCAGCTGAACGGCATTGGCTGGACGGTGACTGAAGACACGTTTTCCGACACTACGCCACTCGGCTCCAAGACATTTGTGAACGTGATCGCCGTTCATGATCCGACCGTAACACGACGGCTCACCCTGGCGTGTCATTACGACTCAAAACTTTTCACCGATTTTGAGTTCATTGGGGCGACCGACTCCGCAGTACCTTGTGCACTGATGATTGATGTTGCTAAACGGCTGAATGCCTCACTTACAAAGGTGCCGTCATCCTGTTTGAAGGCAACTGTCCGTGTCCAGTGGGAAAGGGGTGGAGCAGATATACTGGGTCAAATGTCTGGACACATATAAATTTGCATATGTTTGTTTATTTATATATTAATAGACAGAAGAGAGCACAGAAGTAACAAACAACTTTATATGTGATAAAACTGAAAGAAAAACTTCACAAATGTGTTAGGAAAATTACGCCAAATATTACGTCATCATTCAAAATTGGAAATATCTCATGTACTATTGCACTGCATCGAGATCGGGCCAGTTGTCTATGACAGACGACCAACAAATGGAGAACAAATGTTGTCATTTACTCTGAACTGTTTGATAATTTTATGCCACTAAGTTATTATAACAGTCAAATGCATCATTTCAGGCTGTTAAAAGTTGTCATGAGAGACTGTTTTTTCATCTGCATCTGTAAAGGCAAAAATGCAATATGTAACCCGGTTGTGATGTCTGTCCTTCTGTCTGTCTGTCTGTAATAAGCCACGCCCCCTGACATCACGAGCTATCATTAGCTCGGGCCAAGTGGACTCAAAGCTTCCCGGTGACCGGCGTCGACTGTTGTTTTTATATGCAGACAGGGAATCGTGACGTGACTCTTCAGTTGATGTTTTTTGATGGCGAAGAAGCGTTCGTAACGTGGACTGACACCGATTCCCTGTACGGTGCACGTCACCGTGCCAGGAAGATGTCTGAAACTATGGTGATGGTGGATCGCGAAGTCGTCGTGCCTGAATCAGAGACAATAGTAGGTGTTACAGTGTTACTATGATTGCGTTGAGCTCCCCTCATCATTGGGGATTGGGACCCCCATCTGATACAGAGTGTCTTAGATCTCCGACAGTCTCTACCCTGAACAGGACCAAGATCCCTTCAGCTGTTTTTGCACAGCGCAGCCTAATAAAAGCAAACTACTGAGATGTAATACTGTAAATTATGGGATGTTGGTTAGAAATGTGCATTGTGTTAGCTTATACTGATCCCTCATGTAAGAGATTTCATGCTTTGTGTGGTAATGTGCGGGTTTGAATTTGTGACCAACGTATTTCTTAGTGATAGTAGGTTCCGTGATGTGGTGCCCAGTCTGTAATAGTGCTGTTATGTTATGCTGTACAACAGGATGTGCTTGTTCTGCTCGATCTCATTGGCTCTGTGGACACGAAGTTCGTCAACTGGTTTTCAAAAACTCGGCCGCTTTACGACAGATTGAGGGATATTGGTAGGCCTGAAGAACTGTGCGATAATGCAGTTTATGGCGTATTTTGGCGTTTTCTAATAATATCACAAATATTGTGTAATTTTGCATATACGACTGGATGCATCTCAATGTGAATCTCATTTGCATTAAGTCCTTTTGCCCACAAAAACGAATAACAGCACGCAGTTTGTTGGGGGACAACTTCAACAGCAACATCGCCATATTTAATGTACATAAATAACGTCCCAGTGACGTCATCGTAATAAAACTCACAGCTGGTACTCAGAATTAAATTTACTGCAAAATGTATTTCAAATTTTTTATATATGGAAAACTAACAGAATGATGGCATTTTGGAACTTATTAATTGAACGACCCTCGTATTTTTATAACGCTGGAAAATCGCATAAACATCATAAAAAGAGCACGTTGTCGAAAATATGACCGTTTCTGTGGCTGGAAACCTGAGATGGCATTTGTTGAGGGGATTGAATGCAGTCATAGTAACACTGTAAACAACTTTCAACTGCCTGCTTGGGCCAACAGCAGCAAGTGCTTGTGCTCTTGTGTATATATTCAATCAGCCAGCTAAATATATTGCAGTTCTGTGAATCTAAATGAGACAGATTTAGACTCTCATGCTTCATTTTGCGTGTAAAATGAGAATCGCATAATTTGCATAATTTGCGATTTCTGGTCGAGAAATTTAAAATTTACGCTTGCATAATTTTAAGAGATAAACTGCATGCCCTTGATATCGGTATAGATTACTGAATAGAGTGCTGATTGATGAGCAGTAATAGCTGGTATACTGATTCCGTTTCGTTGGTATCAGAGCATACATAAACTCTACTGCACATCTGCAGTTGATCAGCAGCAGGGTGCCCACGTGGTTCCGAATCGTGGATGTACAGTTCACAGAATGAAAATTTATCAAAACCAATAAACTCAAATCTGACGTAAATTTTGAAGTTAATGTGGCCTCACCCACTGTTGGTTAAGACATTTGACATGTATAATGGGGTATGTATATCGATTTAAAGTAACATGTTACATTTGTTTCAGTAACCTGGCAAATCGCATGGCATTTATATGTAAATATGAAGTGACTAGGCTGAGTCAAAGTAGGTGTTTGGAGTATGCTAGTTGAATGCTGGGACGATGCAGCGATGTCCACGGTAGTTTTGCACGGGGGTGGGAAAATGAACTACTGTTGTACATGTCAAGACTGATAGTTTCACAGACAAAGCCTTTGACAAGGTTTCCCGATCAGAGTCACTACACATCAGATATGATGTGTCGACAATAACACATTTATGTTCAGTGGCGTCGCGTCCATTGGGCCAGGTCAGGCCATGGCCCGACTTTTGGATATGATGGCCCGACCTATCCAACCAGCATACTGCCATAATGGCAGAGCTAATGATGGACATTATGTCCAGTAACAGTGATCGTAATGTTAGCTCCACAGAAAAATTTTCAAATGTTGGCCCCTTTCGCTCTTTTCTGCACTCGCCATTTGCCCCCCCCCCCAAACGAAATTCCTGGATCCGCCACCAGCTGGCCCGACCTTTAACTTAACCCACGCTACGCCAGTGCAAGACGTGAAAGTTCCTAATGTGTCTTAGTGAGATGCAGCGGGTGGTGCAGAATTTTTTCAGCCGGTCAGCATCTAATATTCAGAGTAGACATTTAGTCGTTTGGCAGAAGCAACAATGGAGGTAACCATAGCAATGCATACGTCACTAGTTAGACCTATAATTTTCTCTAAAGCTTTACTTTGGTGCCAAAAACATCTGCAAGGGTAAAAATGAAACATGCAAAATAAACTGTGTAGTGGACCCCCACCTATACACTATTTTCACGTACATTTTTATAGGTGGGCATTTTGCCACCACGATGAGCAACTTTTTCCTTAAAAATACACTAAAAATTTGTCTTCGAATTCACATTTTTTGTGGACGCACATGTCTCTTGCGGGCGCCCCTGATCTGCAGGAAGCATGAGCTGCATCTTTTAAGAGCTGCAGCAGTCTATTTCCTAACCGGATGTCGTAAACTGATAACCAGTGTTTCTGATATAATAAGCAAGTTTGTGAGTCTCTTTGTTCACTCATAATTTGGGAATGCACAGCACAGTCAGGCACACATTTTCAGAGTAGCTCCAGGGCAATCCAGGGATGCTTTTAATGGAAAAATGGGTTTAGGATATGGAATGGGTTGCCTCCCTTTCACGTGGTAGTGTTTAGCCTAAGTTGGCAGTGTCAAATCGGCTGTATCCAGTACTGTTAACAAGGACTTGCGGCCCAAGGTCAAGTAATAACACTGCTGCTTATAATATCCCATAGATGTGAAAAAACTTTTAAGTAAAAATTTTAAAAACGTTAAAAAACGTGACATAAATAAAAAACGTTACCTCTTCTTACGGCGTGACGTCACACAATGCGTCAAACAAACATAGTAAGTAAGTAAAAGTTTATAGGGAGGCATTTGAGGTCATTTGACATGCAACAGAAAAATCATAGGTCTATTTCATTGCTGTTATTTTGAAAGTGCTTGTCAACCTGCTTGCCGCTCTGAAGTTTGCCAGCATTTGTTAAAAAGTAAGAAACGTAAAAACGTGACCCAAAATAAAAAAACGTTTTTTACATCTATGTAATATCCTACTCGCAAGATCTGTGTTGTTATTTGTTGAATGCAGAGTTGAGGCTCCGT
>Ga0126335_1000876_pt1 | contig 15693 bp, 13 predicted proteins | sample OlaspJWI45metaG_FD_108409 | JGI IMG/M metagenome (GOLD analysis project Ga0126335, IMG submission 108409) | Marine gutless worms symbiont microbial communities from Oahu, Hawaii - Olavius sp. 1 OAHU.JWI-45 metaG | ecosystem: Host-associated > Annelida > Digestive system > Unclassified | place... | reverse complement strand
GCTGCTCTAGTTACTATAGCACAGTGCAATACTCTTGTTGCACGATGTTCTAGGCAGCTGATAGGTCCAGCAGATTGGGTTTTTGTCACACTGGGACCCTTACGCTGTGATTAGCCTAGAGGCAGTAGCCTACAGTTAGCCTAGTTCATATTGTAACACAGTAGAGTGGTTCTGATGGGACTGAAGCCTATCTCAGTGGCCAACTGGCTTCCTCCAGTGCTTTGATGCTGTTGGTTGGGTCATCTGGCCTGTGAAAATCGTCCCCGAAATGACCTATAAAGTGTCGAGTGGGACGCTAAACCTCTGGTCACTCACTCACTCACGCAATCTGGGTTTGAAGGTATGCAACGAAAAAGTTGAATTGCAATAAATCAGCTGTGCATTGAGCGATTTGCTTAAAGGAAGTGTCTAGAGTCCGGGAACCCGTACTGCAGTTTTAGACCTTCCCATACGGGAACCTGTGTGGGAAGGTCCAAACTTCCGGCTTCCTTAACGCACAGTCCCTTATGCTAACCGATACCTGGTGAAACTGATAATAGCATTAATTGTATTATTGCATTTCATGCTACTGTGTTAGCATTGTTTTGACACATTTCAGCACTAGGCTATTTTGCTATTTGATTTAGAGTCTGCAGGCAACTGATTCTAGCCTGTACACATCTTTTGAAGTTGAAGAACTCCTTTGGCAACAGAATGTCTGATCAGTCAGCATCCTACAGGAGTCCATTCAGCCTGCCTGCAAGCGTGAGAGGCATGAAAGTCCTTGATCGCGGTGCGTTTGCAGTGACCGGTAAAGTAGCTGGACTGAAGGTACCCACACACTCTGTGTTAGCAGTTAGCAAACGCTTTAAGCACTGGCAGTTAAAGGTCCCCAAAATGCCGGCAGTTGCTCAACTGAGTGATGATGATACCGACCGTTCCACACATCGCCTTTTTCTCTTTAGTCCAAATCACGTCCAGTTGGGTGATGCTTTTCAGGAAGGTGATCGGACTTTCTTGTTGCAGTATGGTGTTGATCTGGCAGATATTCAGCAATACACAGTTAATCTGACGTACGAGAACTTTACTTATGATGACGTTCTGGATGCTATTCTTCCCAGAGATTTTGCCGTCGGAGGATTCAGTGTTATTGGTCACATTGCACATCTCAACCTGAAGGATGAACTACTTGAATACAAGAACATTATAGGTTGTTTCCACTTATAATTTGTCCTTTTTATTTTTTGTTTATAATCTGATAGTTACTGCAAATTTTGCAGGAAATTAAAAAGTGACGTGAAGTTCATTTATCAGTGAATAATGTATTTCAATTATGCACGTTAAAAAAATTATGCTATATTAGGTAATAGTAAGAGGAGGAGCTGATTAACTCTGGAATTATGTTTGTGTGATGTGTATGTCTGTTTGTCTGTTTGTTCACTGATAACTCTGGGACGGCCGTGGTAATCGCCTCCAAATTTTCAGGGTAGCTCCAGGGTGCCCCGGGGATGATTTTAGGTGCCAAAAAATTGGGGCTTTTGGGTAGACGACCAGAAAAGTGACATTTTTCATTTTTTTTCTCTGCAGCATTGGCCTGTGAGGCATAGTCAGTACTGGGCAGTCCACAGCCCTAGCCTATAGCCTTGGACAACATTAGCTACAGGTGAGCCACATGGCTGGTTGCACGATGCACTGCAGTGCGGGCAGGGATGCAGCGTAGTAGCGTGCATTCTTTGACCGGGCAGCAGGGTAGCATCGGGCGGGCGAGATATGGAGTGGGGCTTAATCTACAGGTATAATGCCTAGCTGGATGGACAGTGAATGGCTAGTGAAACTATAAAGTGTAGATCGGCTAACTAAAGGCATGTGATCATGTGAATATGTTGGTAGATACAAGATGCTCTTGCTGTTACTTTGTGTGCCTTGTGTGGGCTCCCTGGGCTTTTGAATAGACTCACCCATTTCCCGACTGGACGTCATAATCACGCTTTAGTACTGTTGGATTTAGTTTATCATAAGTTAGTTGTCTTTCGAAGTGCCTGTATTGTGTTTAGTACGTGGTGTATTGCTTGTATCAGCTTTGAAAGGTTTTGCACCAGTCTGTCATGTGGCTGGAAAGATCCTCTCTGAAATGGCTACTGTTTTAAGTGGGACATTAAACTGTGCTACAACTAATTACTATTACTGTTACGGTGTGTTCATAGGCCAGGTGATACTTGACAAACTGTCTCCAGTCAGAACCGTGGTACACAAGACACAAATCATTGACAACACATTCAGAAACTTTGTGATGGAAGTGATTGCTGGCGAACCGAACTTCATCACCACGACTCGTGAGCACGGCTTCTTGTACAAGATGGACTTCTCCAGGGTGTATTGGAATCCCAGACTTGGTACGGTTGTCAGTTCGTGCTATTTTTGCTGTATATTTTTCTCATCATTAGAGGGAACAGCAACGTGAGTAAAGGAGACGATCTGTTAAATGGCTTGCATAGATTGAATCATAGTTAACTTTGACTGATCAGTGACTGATGCTGATTGCTATAATTTGCCCAGTGCAAACAATGCAGATGTGTTGTATTTTTGTAGCAATTTGCTTTCAGTAATAATAATAATAATAAACAGATTTATATAGCGCCGTAAGGTCGTAACTTCAGTTTGAATTGTTTGATGTCAGGTGCTTTGCTCATGTCTGGCATAGATATGCTGGTTAATGTTGAGAGCAAAGTTGGTATTTATTTTGATTTTGTGCAGGCTCTGGGGTCGTAAGAATAGTCATGCTGCGTTTTCTTGCCGGATGTTGTAAACGACAACTAAGCGATTGTTTTGTAGTGTTATTATTTTTCATTGGCACGTATCTACAACAGTTATTTGTGTTAAACAGTGATGTATATAAGACTTTCTCTTCAAGACGGAGACATTTTTATCTCCAGACCAAGATGGAGACCAAGACATTATTGAATGCGTTGCTAATCATTGCAGTACAGTGTCATGTCGTTAATACACCATTAGGCTTGGGGTATGTATCAAGGAACTTTAATGCTTAACCAGATAACCGAACAGTCTATAAGCACAAACATTTCAAACAAACATGTTATCCGTACTAGAAATGCAGAATAGTTTGATCGATCGTTGACGCAAATGTCTCGCGTTCTAGGATTTTTTGTCTCTACTTTTGTCCTCGAGGCGCCTCAAGGCCAAGACTTTGTCCTTGAGGACAACATCACTGGTACTAAATATTTGGAGTTTTTGGTGTGTGTGTTTGTGCTGTTTTGTCAGCTTGATTTTGTTTGTCGAATGTTGACACGAATGCGGTCGATTCGATTGTTTGGAAAGATGCATCTTCAGAATACCTGTGATGCGTCGACTGGGACTGCGGTGGCATTCAACTGATCCCCAACTCAACTTGTTAGAACTCGTTAGGGTTCAGGTTAGTGTTAGGCTTCGGATTAGGGCAAGGGTTGGAGTTAGGATTAGGGTTCGGCCAGGGTTAGGATAACCTTGGGTATGAGTTGACCTTGGCGCGAGTTGACTTGGGTATGAGCTGGCAGGAGATGAGTTGGCTGAAAACTGTCGATTGTGTTCTGTAGCGACGGAGCACCAGCGAATCGTTCAGTCTCTCAATCACGGCGATGTGCTGTACGATGTCTTTGCTGGAGTCGGGCCGTTCGCAGTGCCGGCTGCCAAGAAAGGATGTCAGGTCTATGCGAATGACCTCAACCCAGATTCCGTGCATTGGCTGAGACACAACCTCGACCTCAATAAAGTTACTGACAAGGTAATGCGTGGTGTGTTCCAACAACTGTTCTTTTCTTTAAAGTGGTATTAGCAATAAGATCAAACTGACATTAATTGTTACGATGCACTGTTTGAGATTCACATGTCTTTGCGACCTTCTTTTTTTTACAAATTTGAAATTTGCATCAAGTTTATATACTTTGCTACAAGTTACAGAGCTCAGACAGGCTGAGATGTGACCACATGCAACCACACCACTACATTGCAGTAACAGATGTGTAACTTTGTTGCTAGCTTAATCAATAATAAAGCCGTTATGTTGGAATATTTCTACTGTTCTGTTCGGATATCAGTATTTCTACTGTAGTCCAACAACTAGTTTTTGAAGCTCTGCTGTTCGGCAGTATGTCAAGTTCTTATTGGATGTTGAAAACTTGATGGTTTGTGTATATTATGCATGTAACATTATACAAATTATGCATGACACCGCGGGTATCGTGCAAAATTGTTGACCCGAAGTTGTGCATTGTTGCCCAAGGGCTGATGGTCGAGGGCAACATTGCACAGTTAAGGGTCAACAAATTTGCATGATGATCAATGTATCAAGCATAATTTGTTTTGTTGTATTACAATGTGAAATGCAATAAATTAACTGTGAGCCCGTGAAAGGCATTCTGTGCACCTAATCAGTAATCACATTAATCAGCAGTCACTCAAACATCCAGTGCAACAGACTATTAAATGCTATTCTGCATTCAAGTACAGTACATTTAATGTCAGAAATACAGCTTAAAAATAAAAATTCTGAAAATAATAGCACGAAACATAGCTTGTTTGGTGCACTGGCGTGCATGGGCATAGGTTAGAAAATCTGCAGTTTGGAAATATGCACATCCGTTAACGACAACCTTGAAGTAAGCGGAAAAGCTGTGGTGATGTTGGATTAGGATAAAGATAGTGACACGGCCGTATGGTATTTAGGTTAAGGTTAGAGATGGGGTTTCTTCTGGTACCGGCCTACCCGGGTAGTCCCGGAACAAAGGCCATTAAACGGTTGTTGTTGTTAGAGATGGGGTTGGGTAGGCCTAGGTATGCTAAGTTAAAATTGCATTACCATTTGGGTATTCACATAAAAGTCTGCATTTTAACTGTTAGAACATCCATATGTCCGTACCGCATTTTACACTGACCAGAAGTATTGAATGAAGTGCATCAAAACTTAAAACAAAATCTATAGATACTTAAAGTTAACATCGAATGAAAGACAGAGAAATTCGTTTTCAATTAATGTGTATAGTATCTTCGCTGCCTAAAATTGCTTACAGAGTGCAAATACGTACAAAAAAATGAGTTTTATATCATTGTTAGAGTGAAATGACGATAATAAACATTCAAAGAATGTGTATTTGAAATTGGACAGTGACCTCGAGTAAGTAGTGTATTTTTTCGTGTTTTTTTTTTATTTAAGATGCACATTTCTAAAAAATAAATAATGAAAAACATCAGTATTATGTTTGGCATCTCTGAGAAAAATTGGCGTTTATTATTTTATTTTTTTTAAACTCTCACGAATGTGTGACAATAACCAATACCGAGTAATATTGACCGGTTAGCTGGTCAGTATTAGCTTTTTGCTCACGGCACATGATGTGCATTTGACCAATCACAATTGCACATTTCAAGTCGTGATATAACAATATTTAGTTGTGTCCACACAGCAGTGCTTACAACCTAAAGCGACATGGAGGTACAAGCTAGGTCTCTTAATAGAAGCTGGGGTCTAAAGACAAATATCATAGAGCGAATGGTACATAAAACTGTGGTGCATTGCATCATTTGTGATGTATTATGTACCAGTACACGATTGTGGCATCCGAAGATCCAAAAAGCGAAAAGTTACACTTTTGAATCCAATTTTAAGTAGAAACAATCTTGGCTTTTTAAATATTACCTGTTCATTGGTGAACCGGGTTGTTCTATTAGAAGCCCGGTTTCAAATACAAGCCGAGTCTCTGAGAAGCCCCCCAGGGGCTTCTGTTAGAGGAAATACTGTATGCAGGGTCGTGCTTTGTTGTTCTCTGACAGGTAAAAGTCTACAACATGGATGGCGAAGAGTTCATAAGCTCTGTAGTAAAATCCGACTTCCTGGAACGCTTGCATAGCACACCACAAGCCGATGGCAGCACATGTCACATAGTCATGAACCTTCCCTCTTTAGCTGTCGACTTCCTAAAATTCTTGCGCAGCCTACTGTCAGATAGAGAGTTACCAACGGAACGGAACATTGCCGCCTTGCTGCCCATGATTCACTGCTACACATTCAGCCGAGCCGATGACCCTGCGGCCGACGCTGCAGAAAGAACCGCGGCTGCTCTTGGTGTTTCGTTTGAAGAGTTGCAAGGAAGCAGTGTTCGTAATGTCCGAGCTGTTGCTCCGGGCAAAGAAATGCTCTGTGTGACTTTCAGACTGCCGCTGCATGTACTGGTGGCCACAGATAGTCAAGGTACGTCTCGTAGCTTTGCATGATGTTTCACTTTAGCTTAGATGCTCGTCATCTTTTGTAAACGACTCGGGAGTTTGTCCGATTTCTCATTCATGCTGCACCCAACTGCTTAACTAACCAAATCGATGCAATTGCTTAGCTGTATGCATTAGACCACTATACACAACTGTAATGTAAAGTGTGTATGCATTTTACTGAAAACCAGAGGTCTGTAGATAGGAGTATGTTTTCTAGGTCTCTCTTCTTGTTCCACGTATGATTTCATTATTAACAAAAAATACATTGGTTTCTTGCATTTTTGACATAAATTAAAAAACATGGCTTATGCAATATGTCAGTGGCATGGCTAACACCTCCACAAACCCTGCAGTGGGGGGGGTGCTCAAAGGATCTGGGGGCCCTTCGCCGCTGGAAGAAAAAAATCATAGCATTAGTTAGTAACAGCACAGCTCATTTAATTCTTATCCAAACGTACGCAGGGACATAACTACCGGCCTAACAGACTCTGCTATGGGAAAACCCAGGGGCCCACCAGTGGTGCCTAAAATAGTCTAAGCTCCGGAGGCAGCCTGTGGTCAACTGGCCATGTGGATATTTAGCAATAGATGAGCTACACTGTTACCTATGGTGGCAATATTTTCGTTAACAATGCAAAGTAGGCCTATGCAAGAGCACAGACTCTGCATATCGTTGCTTCAGACATGCTTCCTACGATGAATTATTACAGAAAATGCATTTGTGCCGTAAACCCCATTGGGATCTTAACTGTCGCTAGCTGTATTTGGTTAGGCCACGTAGCAGCCAGCAGGAAAGAAATTGAAAGGAAAAGAGAGGAAGAAAATCCACGGCAACTGCAGCTTTGTCCCAACCTTTGAACCCTGGCTGGCTCTGGATAATCATGAACTAAAACTGACATTATGCATTATATATTCAAATGCAGTAAAACAACAGACAACTTGCAGAAAATTTCTCTAGTAGGGGGCCCTCGAGTTGTTTTCTGCAGGGTGTCCAGAATTGGAAGTAATGCCACTGCAATATGTGTCTGACTGTGGTTGTGTGTGTTGATAGTTGTTGCGATAGAAGATGAGCCTGGAGTGAAAAGACTTCGGACAAGCTGATACACAATCTTTTGCAAATACTGTGTTAAGAATCTAAAAGTTTATCAACTTGCTCGTGATGGTGGCACTCTGTTGCCTCGTGCCCGATAGTAAGTAACTCAGCAGTAACAACAACGTATTGTTTAATGACACAACAAACAACTCTAACAGTGAATGAGCCAATGCTACAACACACTCGTCAACTGTCATGTTGTCGGCACATTGCAACTGAATGCTATAGGGCTACACAATCCGCTGCTTACAACTCAACAGTGCGGGAAATGAATCGACCAAATCCGCTAACAACAAATCTCATAATGACAGGACTTTGCAACATGTTCTAGTCAAATATTACGTGCAAGTATCCTACAGAACATATTTCCCGGATCAAATATTGTTTTTAAAAATCCTTGACGGCAAGAAATGCTGCTAGTGAAGTTTGCTTTTCAATACTGCATTACTATCGGCGTCAAAATGAGACGGCAACAACTGACAGTTTGTCAGCAAGATGTCAAAAGGAGACTACAGCAAGATTTCGTAACGTTACTTTTTGCTTGCGTGTTTGTCTATGCAATAATTTGTGAAATGGACAAATGTACAACACACAGTGAAGGCAGTGTCAGCAGTGATTGATTCATTGTGTTTGATAAAATGATAAAATAACACAACACTCAGTTGCATCACTCGCTACACTGAACTACCATTACGTAGTGATGCAATTAGCAAGCATATCACACCATACCGGAGCAGTAACTCACAATTCAGCGAATACCTGATATGTCCAATATTCATTAACTCAGTATAACAAATATGCACACAGTATGCAGCTGGCCGTCTTTGCATGCTATTGCTAACTACTGCATTTATAGTTTGTATGCAGTCAACGTATTATAACGAGTTTCAATAGAAATCTGCCTGTGGATAAACACAACTTTGTAGTATATGCCATACCATAGTACATAGTAATGCATAATTTCAGCCTTATCCAAAAATGGTTCTCAAGGACAGAAGTCGTCGGCGCCTTATACCCCACAGGCAACAAGACAAGTCGATTTTCTGTCCAAGATTAATAATTGAGCAATGAAAAAGACATCAACAGCCCTTCAACCACAACTTTCACCATTACAAGTGATATGGGTGGGTGCTAACAGTATGAGCTTAGACTAGACACTACACATATGTTGTAATATTGACATTTACGGAAACCCAATCGACCATAGTTATTGTTACCCAGACCCGTTTTTGGGACCTTGTGACAAAAACGTTTCACGCCGATGATTAATGCAGCTTGTTAATTTGAAAATTTTCAGCAGACTGTTTCAGCATCAACATGGTGACAATTAGATCATATCTTCTCAGTAGATTTCGATACAATGAGCAGTGTTTATACACAAAATATATAAAATGATGATTGGTCTCAAATATTTTCCAAAAAAAATTTCAGACCCACTGACTGCACAAATTTTTGAATGTTGGAACATCACTAAATTTCTTTGGCCCTAGCACAGAACATACACACAAATAACAAAGACGCGCCATATGGAGAAACAGTCGGCACAACAACAGACTACAATGTTACGTGACTTGGCTGACTGACTACTAACTACCAGCACTCGCTGCGAGAGAACACAACATTATGAAGGCCATCGGTGCGCTACAGGCACAGCAAACCTGAGCACGGCATTATACTCCTCCGAGGACAATATATCTCACACAACACAACAGGGTGTCAAAAACTACCAGCAGGTCTAAGAAATGTCTTCTTATCTGTTATCGTGTATCCATCTTGCTCAGTCTGAGATTGAAACTTTCGTCTGACTGTGATCCCTCCCTTGCGCTTGTCCACAAATCCAAACAAATTCTCCCATACATTTTCAGCAAACATTTTAACAAAATTCCAAAAAGATTGCGCAAATTACTAGCACACAGTTGCTAGCTTGCAAGATAACAGTCAACTTCCTTTAGCTGAAAGTCATCACGATTACAAGTTTAAGTCATTTCCATCAATCCTTTAACAATTTCGAAGGGTACCAGTGAACTTTCAAAAGTAATTACATACTTCAGAAAGAGTTCAAAACACCCCGTCTCAACACAATGTGAATAACTGATTTTACGCTGAGCCAGTTGAGTCTTCACTGGTAAGATCATAGTGACTTATGCATTCTATCGCTAAATTATCCAGAAAAACGAACCTGGGTGCAGTGTGATAATCTTTTCCATTAACTTCAAACTATTACTAGTAGTAGTAGTATAACACTTTAACACTAAAATCATGCTAAAAATGTTCACATTCTCGATAAAATCACAAAACAGAACGGCCCGGCATTTATATAAGTAAAAACATAAGAAACATGTAAAGTGACAACGCAGAAAAGCAGATTTTTAAAATCCGACATGAACAAACATTTAAAGAACAAGAAGAGCCCAGTTCTTCAGAAATGGTTTTGAGAAAATAACAAATCAGGCAAAGGCATACAGCGTGCATCAGTTAACGAGTTATTGCAGCCAAAACGACATTAATACTCTACTGCCACTTGAGGTCGCCCAATATGTGTGCAACATGTTTTACTTTATTTGTTACACAATTTCTATATCCCAATTCTGCCACACTCGACATAACTTGGCATTTGCAGTTGTCACCTCACGCTATACGCCTCAAACGAGCAAAAACAAACACAAATCACAGCTGGTTGAATCTACGGGACTCGCAAACAGCCTAAAACACGGGAGCCGCATGCAAACAAAAACTGTCAGAAAGACACACACCGTCAGCGGTTGATGTACACACGCGCAAATCAACTTGGCAGTAATCACAATAACAGCTAATGCAACGTAACGCGTCAATCGAGCTTAACGCCGCAATGTGGACGACACACACACACACAGTGAATGGTAGTTGCAGCTGCGAGCCGTATTAGCAGCCTTGCGTTCAGCACCGCTAATATTACTGACAGAATTTATCCTACACTATTTTAGCTCTACTGAACAGTTACTCACTAGCTGATGTGTTTCCGTGGTAACGAATGTCATCAAGCTATGTAGGGCAGCTACCACGTGACAAAAAATGTTAATTCTAATTTACTGAATATTATATTTACGGCATTTGTACCTTTTCAAATTATTCTCCTATAAACTATGATGTCTAATACAAATAAAATGAAGCAAATAAAATACAAGTTCATGTCGTCAACACGCCGTATTTATTGTGACTATGCCATAATCTTCCTGCCTTATTCGCTGCCTGTGCTTATTCAAATTCATCACTGTAGATCGAGAAATTCTTTCACTAATATTAGTGACTAAATGCATTCCTTATTGCTAAATGGCCAAATTTGGCATATTTGCGGCACTGAACGTCAGACCGATAAAGTGATGTAAAGTACACTGGGTTGTTCAGCAGGTCCTAAACAAGACAAGTACAGCTTTCTTTGCAGAGAGACGAAATGGCAGAAATGCACTGGACGTTGCACGGAGGACACAGGCTGGACGGTCGGCCAAACAAACATAGAGACTATTATCTTGTGTTACTGCATCTCTATGCCTGCTTACTCTTCTTACTGAGTCCCGGCACTTTTTCTTGCACCCTAGACACCAGCAACAACAGACTGAACAATTTACTATGCTCATGACACTGTGGGCAGAACTGAACAGCAATGATCTAACACTTTGATTTAATGGGTGTGTTATAAAAATACTTGAAAGGAAGAACGTCTTGCATTCTACGCACCGCGTAACAGATCATTTTGTCAATGCAGCTCTCTGGGCAATCAACTGCATTGGTACTGACATGAGAAACTGGTTAACGTAACAAAATGTGGACCAAAGTATTTCCACACAAATAGCTCGCCGCTAGCCAGACTCCAACAAAAACATTACATGCCACAAAGCGCTGCCTAAGTTGCTAACTTCTGGCCGTGAAATGGGATGCACCTACTCATACAATATCGAAGCCCACCCACATCAGGGTGAAACTAGACATACAGTATGTTGTAACAGAATGGCAAAAACTTACTGTTTCCAGACAGACTCAACCTGCTTCCTGGCCACGTCAATAGCCTGATCCACCTGCTCCTGATAACACAATAAAACTGTTAGATAGATCACATTATCTTGGCACTCGAAGCTTAGACAACTTTAACTCTATCATAGGATGAGAAGTTCAAATAAGTGGCCACTACAGTATATCGGCTGCTGTGACTGGCTAAACCCGAGCTGACCACATAACAGCAGCTGTAATTGGTCGTCATTCGTTCGAGGGTCGTGGCATTCCGTAGCAAACAGGAAAGGGTACTATTTTCTTTAACCGACTTTTTACGCAAGGATTACACAAGGCCGTGTGCGGCGTTGTGTACTGTACAGATTGATGGAAACCAGCAGTTAGTCGTCATATACGACATCTAGTCAGGAAACAGCAGGTCCACTCCAACAACCTCACAGCTGATGACAGGGTAAATGAGACAATGAAAGAAGTCAACATTATACAGACCTTGTTGAGTTCATACAACTTTGGAGCCGCGAACAGAGTAACATCAGCTGTACACAGTAATGACAACCACATACACAATGCACAACACAGCACTTGTCTTGGTGGGTGACTCTCCAAGACCGATACGCACATCAACGGTTTACAGTTGGAATGATAATGACAGCTCAGACTGTCTTTTTGCAACACCCTGTGACATAGCAAAATGATCTCTGCTGTTTTGTGTGTGATCTTTACACTGTCTCTTAAACTGTTTTTTTGCAATTACATATATAATGTAATCATCCACAAATGCCACTAGTACATACCAAGGATGATGAGCGTCATGCCGTTGAACCAAGTACCGATGTACGTCAAGACCCACAACAGCAGGCCGAACTACATAGTCAGGTAACAGCAAGCACATGCTTCATCAGTATGTAACAGAAAACATCTCACAACGGGAAACACGAAGAGTCTATTCTTTTCAATGTTGGAGGAGCCGACACAGGCTGAAATATTTAACAACAAGCAGCCAATATGACTAAGGCCACATTCAACCCATATCCCTCCATTTAGGACCCCCATATAAACGTTTCTTGGGCCTACAGGAGTCTCCACCCCAAACAAGATGTCGATCGGTTCAGCCATTTCTGCAAAGCCTACCCGCACAACAGACAGACGCCGGAATCATCATTTCCAGTAGTCTGCATTTCAGGCATTCGATGTGGCCCAAAAATGGCCATACAGCATAGATTTCAATCAGTTCATTATTCAGTCGAAGAATTTTAAGTGGCACAAGTAATGAAACATTACTACTAGGTCCACTAAAGGTGTCGGTCACAGAATGAAGTCCAGGCAGGATAGTCAAATAGCGTGTTTTTTGTCCATCAAACCTCATCTCTTGTGGCAGACAGCACTATCTGTCTCATCATCATCTTCAGCACTGAGTGGCTTGCTTCTCCCGGAGTGCAGCTGTTTCCTCAACACGATGCCAGCTGGAACATCTATGTACTATATGCCATAGGAGAGGCCGACGTTCTGAGTTTTCAGGTCACCCTCGATTGTCCACAGCCAAGACTGACGAGGACGACAGCTTCGGCGTCGCAAATACTCTGGTAAACAGTTTACGGAGGCTTGAAGTGCCCGGGCAATGGCGGGCATGATCATGTGACGGGTCGGCGCGGCAGATGTGGACAAACAGTTTAAGGCGTCTGATCTGTCTGGAACCGATTTACTGTGTATCAACGATAATGATGATGATGATACAAAGGTGACAGACACAGAAGTGCCCAGACCTTGAGCGTGTCGACCATATCTTCAACCAGGAAGAGATGTCGCAGCTCAGTGATGGTGCAGATGACATGAGTCGACATCTGGTCAGCAAACTTATGAACTACATCGCTCGGCACTGAAACGTCCATCTCGATGTAACGTCTAGCACATCACACGACACTGATTATGGCACACAGAGACAACACAGCTGATGCAGACGACGTGAGCTCAAACTACTGTTGTGCTGCTGCATTGAAGGCATGAGATGCAGACTATTGTAATCCATGTTCCTAGCATCTGTCAGTCTGTCACGTGCCTTCACTGCACAAACGCAACTGAATGGACTGAGGTCCTGCTGGGGACAGAGACTCTTGGGGACCTAAGGAACATTGTATTAGACGGTGATCCTGATTTCTCCCCACAGATTCGATGCAGCCTTCGACAGGACACAGCCACGAATAACTCAACAATTTCTGGCACATTATGACTACTTGCTTGCTTATTCACAATTTTAAAAATTCTGGACTCACATACTTACAAACCCACTGAAGGCAGCAGTATCAAAGCAAATCGAAATTAAATGCTGGATTACATCAAACTAGGAATACATAATGTTTTAAAAACATAATACCAGTAGACAGAACTAAACTTTGATTATAACTTTGTGAAATAACAACTGATTTACTGGGTTTACAGTCAACTCACCCCCCAAGGCTAACCTAACCCTAATCCTCACTCTAACCCTTGCCCTAATCCTAATCTAAACCCTAATGAGTTGAGTTGGGGTTGAGTTGACTGCCACCTGATTTACTGTACATACATTTAGTCACAGTAGCAGTTACTCACTGGAAGGGATGGCCCTCGCCAGTCTTCTGCAGAGACGCAAGGATGCTCCGGTAGATGCGGTAGCTGATGGTGATGGTAAGGGTAACGAGTGAGAGGTATGCCACGACACTGAGTACCGAGAACATCGCCAGTGACAACAGTAGGACCACTGTGCTGCCAAACACCACGCCGGTCTTCTTTGTGTCACGCCAGTAGATCAGGTCCGACACTGAAAAACACAAACAGGATGTCACACAGAGCTGCCTCGGAGTACGAGTTTGACTTAGAAGGGCTTTATGTGCCACCGAAAACATTACAGGTCATTTCAGAGACGAATCCTTTCAGGCCATCGACTGCACCGTTACCGACAATCAAAACCAAGTAACAAATGAGAAAATCTATGCAAACCCATTACGTCTCCACCATACCGGCCATCGCAGAGAGACGCAGAGACGTAATCACTGATGGCACAGGTCGATAGCATATGTGCCTCTTCTGCCTATAGGCTGGCACATGAGCATAAAAATATGCACCAGGAAGCCAACTGAGTGTAGCCTAAACAACTGTTCAGTAGAGCTAAAATAGTGCAGCAGCAGGACAGAGGTAGGGTGGGCAGACCAATAGCTAACTGCCAAATGTGGATTGTTGGTTAACGTTTTTGCTAACTAAAATAAACATTAAACAAGCCAACTATGAGCAGCGATGCTCAGCTGGCTTACGTAAGTCAGAGTGACCTAGTTTTTATTTGTGATCAGAGCTGGTAAGTAAGTCTTGAATTTGCATGCAAGCTTACAAGTCTCTATGTCCAGTGCACTTGTGTTTGCAACACCCTGCTTAACAGAGAGACGGGCAGAGCTGGCAGACACACTGTACAATTAGCTCAGCTGAGCTGGAAATGTGGACACTTTTGCAACACAGTGTATAATTACATGGCTGCGCAGCAAAGCGTGAAACGAGGGCGGTGAGTGTGTAACGAGGTCATCCGGGGACATGACCAGACCAGTTTTTGTAACCATGGAAATGGCGTCTAGTCCATCTCTGTCTGTCTGTTCACAAAGCCACCCACACACTGCAGGCTGGGCCATATACCGGCACGGGCAGCGCCCAGCAGAACATGCTAACAGGCAGACTACTCTCTCCCCTCACCTCAGTCTGTCGCTATTTACAGCCCAGGCTGCAGTGCAGAGGCAGAGCCCAGGCCAGGCCACTCACTCAGCAGCAGCAGCAGGCAATGCACAATGAAGCAATACATTGACTGACTGACAGACAGACTGACTGAGGCATGATGATGACATGATGATACAGCACACATTAACAGAGGATGCTTGGGGAGGGGAAGGGGAGTGTACAGTGATATTGTATCAATGGACCATCATCCAATCCATTCCACAACTTGTACTATGCTGTGCTGTATGCAGAAGGCATACAGCATAGACTGACTTAATTTATTCCTGTAATGCATGGCACCTGTGTACAGTTGTGCAAATTAACCAGAGTTAATTGGCATTAACAAACCAAGATGAGACCACACACACCAAATATCCTCTATCTGCAGCTGCGTAAAACATAACTTACACCGCTTAACACAGGCTCAACATCCTGCCCCACATCATATTAGCTTCCTGGTGTACAAAATTATCTCCACAACTTACAAGGTCCTTCAGATATCAACTCCAGGCTATCTTCACAAATTGATTACACTCCACCCTACCCGTGCCACTCGCTCATCCTCATCCGTTACTCTACTCCAACCATCTGTTGTTTCTTCTCTCAAGATCACCAATCGTTCATTCAGTCATGCTGCACCCCGTCTT
>Ga0126335_1000875_pt1 | contig 15696 bp, 14 predicted proteins | sample OlaspJWI45metaG_FD_108409 | JGI IMG/M metagenome (GOLD analysis project Ga0126335, IMG submission 108409) | Marine gutless worms symbiont microbial communities from Oahu, Hawaii - Olavius sp. 1 OAHU.JWI-45 metaG | ecosystem: Host-associated > Annelida > Digestive system > Unclassified | place... | reverse complement strand
ATTACAACGGATTCGAATTGTACGAGTCACTTCAACCTTATCGTAGAAAAAACACAAATCGACATATAGAAGCAACGAGAAACAAGACGCCAAAGTAATTTAGAGATAGCCGCATCGAATACGCGCTGCAATGAGGCGCTTCTAATGAGCTACGCTCACGGGCTGCGACCGGAGTATAGGTTTCCTAATGGGTTATTAGCTGGCCCGCAATGGGGCCAGCTATAGTAACTCTATATGGACCTTGTGACAATAGCGCTATACAAATCCACACTTTACCTTACCTTACCTTACCTCACCTTGTAGTAATGGTCCGCGACTCCGCGTTGTTCGCCCGTCTGTGTGTCAGTGTCACGCGCAAATATCTCCGAAATTAAGCTAGATAGACGTGTGGTCACTATAAAACTCGAATAGGAAACTGGGCTTCCCGAAATCTGCCGTCAGATTCGCGATTGGAAGTACCCTAAGGTTCCGCCATTTTTGGCGTTTCCGGGTCGGCAGTCGGCACTTCGTCCATTGTGAGAGAAAGTTTATAGTTTAGTGAACGGCAAAACTGTCAAAAGTCAATGGCATCGTCTGTGACTTCTGATCGTCACCGGTCTGTGTGTAAGTACTAAGTACTAACTTGGCTGAATGGTTGAAATTCTGTATTATCGCATAAAAGACACGTGTCGAAATTGAAACCGGAAGTAGAATTCCGCCACCAGGGGTCCGTTGTTTCGAGATATGCCTATCATCACCAATTTGGTGTGTAAAATAGATACAGAAAATGGATGTCCCCTAACGCGTGTTATATGGTTTAAAATACGCTTCCTTTGAACATTCACGATGGCGGACGGGACGGCGGCCATCTTTAGTTAGTTAAATCGACCGCGGATTGTCTGATTTCGGTGAAATTTTGCGCGACGACAGATGTGAGGGTGCCCCGGATAACGTCACTCCCTCCAGAGTATACACCCCAGGATCAAACACCCCCTTCGGCGCTAACCAGTCCAAAGAGACGCAGGACGCCCGTGCTAGCCACCCTCCAGGAAAACGTCCAGGCCCCCGTTGAAGCCCCCGTACAGACGCCGCCAGCGCTACCCCATACACAATCTCCCCTTCCCCGAGCTGAACCGCAGGACAAACGCCCCCCTCGCAAACCCCGGACGTTTCCAGGTCCAATCAAACTTTGGGGGCTTGTGGGCCAGTTGTCGTTTCCTCCCATTGGGGACGACAGCTTAATTTACCTCATTCGTCGATGAGAGGCTGAAAAATGTTCAAAGAAAGCAACAGCCTCAAGTTCAACAGGTAGGCCTAAAGCATATAGCTGCACGAGCCTGCACCACTAATGCAAATAACTTTTATAGGCGGTCGTTTAAAACAGATAAAGACTGAACTTGCCAACGCTTCAGTTTTTTTCAGCTTTCCGCGAACACTTGGCGAATTCTGAACTGTAGTCGACATTTTTTCTGTGCAACTAGCGGAGTCTGCCAAGGTTGATTCCTCCTGACGTAGCAAGGTCACTGGCCTGGCAGAGATGACCTAGTGACCTACAAACGGACGACTCTGATTGGACGACAAGTGACAATATGGACGGAGCTGTGGTAATAGTGATGTGGACTATTGAATTTGCGAATATTTCGCAGCTGAAGATTTCTTTCGAGTAACAGTTGAATCGGCATATCTGCGTCATTGCTGGTGACCACAACGCGGTTTGTTTGAGGTTTTGATGTTACTGTTTTTCGCTGAAACTTGGCTATCGCGTACTTTTAGGGGGCGGGGCTTCTGTTCACAAGTTGTTCTGACTCGATAAGTTGTGTTGAGTAGGAGATAGAATTGATACCGGTGAAAAAAAACCATTGACTTATGGCATGTTAAAACAGCTCCAATATTGTGCACTGCTCTCAGTTGGGTGAACCATCTGTACTAGGTTTGACGGAGAAGATAGCCTAATCATAGGGGCAGATCAAGTTTACTTTGAGGTTCCGAAGAATTGCACAGTTTCGAAGCTTCGATCGTCCAGTCGGGTCAGGGGTGGGAAAAACGGCTCAAAATTGTGCAGTTTTTGACCCCATGTAAATTTTAGGGGGCACATCTGCAAAATTTTTAAATGGAAACTAAAATTTGCAGCAAGTTCTGATCGAATGACACAAGAATGACAAAGGTTTGTCCAGCGAGTGTGGAGATATGGACGTCTGTAATAAAAAATAATAACGTCACAGCAGTAAAACAAACAGACTTTCGCTTCGCAACTGAAGGTGCGGTGCAAGGCTGAAAAATTGTTTGCATATTGTAGATGATGAGTGAATATTCAGACTTCAAGCCCATAGACCGGAGTAGAGCGTACACTTGGCATGCTGGCCATGCTGGTATTAAAGACAGTCCTACTGCAGGCACGTTTGACATGACGTACGGCGTAGATAGTGCTGGTAGTTCAGCTGGACCTTCATCAAAGAAGCCGTGGTCACGACGCAACGCCTGGGGTAGCATGTCTTATGCTGACCTCATTGGGAAAGCAATTGAGAGCACAGCTGACAAGCGTATGACTCTCTCACAGATCTACGACTGGATGATACAAAATGTTCCGTATTTCCACGACAAGGGAGCTGGCAGCAGCTCTACCGGCTGGAAAGTATGAAAGTCGTTTATACGTTCTGTGCTTGTTTGTTAGATTGCTTATGTCTGTGCCTGTACAGCTAACATCAGTTTCTGGTGAAATGTACAAAAAATTTTGCACCACTATTTTGTTCGAAATTTTTTTTCAAATATATAACAATAGTGACAGTGACAAGCCAGGCAAAGCTAAGGCCAAGATAAACATTACTGTGGTTGAGTCCATTGGGTCAGTACAGTGAGGGCAAGGCCCCAAGGGCCAATTCAAGACCAGTGAGAATACCATTACTTACCGTATATGCTGGCGTATAAGCCAGTGGGGAAAATTGTCGATGAGTTACTACCCTAGATCAGTGCCTTGATAATGCGTGAATGTCAAGAAGTTCACAAGCACGACTACAGCAGCATGCAGTGTGCTTTACATGCATGTCAACACGGAGGGAAAGTGTGCCGAAAACAAAGACCAAGGTCACATATTTTGGCTTTTAGTCAAAGAGTCAAGGCCGGGGTTAACATCACTGTACATCATCATCATTTATTTAAATCATGCAACGAGGCCTATAACCACACACACAAAACTCAGAAACCAGAGAAACTACATGTGAAACATAAAAACTTAACTCAGTAAAATATACTGAATATAAGAAGCCACTGTGCATATTGTAGCATTTCAAGGTAGGCTAAGTTACTAGTGTAGTAGTGAGAATAGCATTACTTACCACCTGTATTTACAGCAAATTTGTTGTTTTTTTTAACCATTGAAAATGATGAAAATGTATGCTGTATGAATTGCAGCACACTCACGTCACATTGCATTTGTATGCACTTATCTGTTTCATAACTTTTTATTGTCTTGAAAGCTTCATTGCTGATAATCTTTCTGTCATATTAAGTTGCTTAAAAGCAACGGTTTGAGTATGTTACAGTGTAATACTATGAATAGTGGTATCTGCATTATGTTTTGTAAGGCAGTATATTTTGATGTTGCATATACAGTAGAACTTAATGTGGTGTTAAATTTGAGTTGTTTTGTAGAATTCGATACGTCACAACTTGTCACTACACCGCCGATTCAAGCGGGTTCCAAACGAGGATTCTGGAAAGAGTTCTTGGTGGATGCTGAACGATGCTGCTGATCAGTGTCCTCCAACACGCAAGAGGACTGTCAGCACAGGCAAATTTGAGGGTAAAGACCTGTCAACTGATCTAGCTTCACCATTGGCTAAAATTTCACATGTTGTAATGGAACCTTTGCAGACATCCCTTGCAGCTGGATCCAGTTCTGGTGATCAGCCGTGGCTGTCGACTGTTCAGCCACTAGCCAGATATGGTGGCATTACTACACATCTGCCTGAGTTCAGCCAGTTAAAATGGCGTCAGCCATCAGCCGAGACTGACCCGTTCTTTGTTGCAGACTTCGATCCAGCATTTGCAAGTCCCAGTTATAATACGCCGACGTCATGCACCCCGTTAGCTCCAATCAGCGAGCTGTTATCTCCACAACAGTTCACGTCGTATGATTTACAAGCAGTGGAAATCCCATCTCCGCCAACGTATGTAACCGTTCAAACGGTCCCGGCTGAGCAGTCAGCCTTTGCTGGACACAGTTTAACGGCACTGTCTTCAGTTCCAATGCTGGATATGAGTTCCCAGCCGTCGCAGGAAATGTATGCCACTGCTAGTCCAACAGAGTTGCCCATTACAGAGCATTCTTCATCAACAAGCAGTGCAAAGGGGCTACAAGCACAGGGTCCACTGTGGACTCCGGGCTGGTCAATGTTGCGGCAGATGTTGTCACAGAGCCATAGAGAAAATGCAGTGATGCATGGAATTATCAATCAACCGTCATCCACTTCCATCGACAACAGTTTCTCGTATGTCACTACACCACAGAATGTTCATACGTCTGATGTACTGTACGTTCAAATGACAGCTGATTTGGACAATGCATCAGCAGTTCAGCATCCCGTACAACTAACGACTGACGATACAGAAGGTGGTACTCAACGGCAGTCAGTAATTACAGGATACAGTGATGTACACGCAGCCACTGATGTGAATGTACCCAAAACTGAGTTTGACAATAACAACGAAAACGTCATTGACAAGAAAAGCTTTTGATGTTACACCTTTGGTTGTTTAACTTCATATTTTTGCCGTGTACTGATATTATTATTGTACACATGTAGTGATAATTATAGATGGGAAAGAACCCAGTCTGATCAATGCAAACCAAAGTGGAGACGTTAAACAAAACTGGAGTTCTTTACCGTATGTACATATGTATTATGTAGTGAATATGTATTGCTGCCATTTTATGCATTTGTTAGTTGGCTTGCTGGCTCTAGTTACTGCCATCATTTTACATGATTGTTTGCTGTGTTTTGCATTGCTGTTATTGTTTTGGAATATAAAACTTGAAAGTTCAGGTGCTTGAAACATACCACAGTCCCAAGACATTCGAACATATGAGTCCTGGAATTTTTTTTCACAACTAGATAATTCATACAAAATATGTAAGCGTTTATATCGCATTATAGTTTATTGTGAAATAACTGTGTTTGAAGTTGCTGTTTGGGCCCTTTTCATGTTCAGGCAATTTTTGCAATAAACGTTTTCGTTTATTAAGTTGTACTTGTGATTACTGCATCTGTGCAGCTCCGATAAAACCATGAAATGTGACCTGAAATGTCCTAAAAAGGACCTTGTTCAGTAAAGACTAAAGAAAGTAAATATTTCTTACAATTATCGCTGACAACAGTTGTCAATACATTTTATCAGGTGTAAGTTGAAGAGTGCCTTATAGGCCAGCCAGCTGTTGCAGAGCTGTTGTGTGCCATCTTGTGCCTTTGTGGAATGAAATAGTTTTGTAACCCTGAGCAGTTTGAAGTAATATATACTAGTATATAATAAGTGCTTCATATTTGTGTATGGTTTTAATCCATATAGGACCGAGGATATCAGTTTTTCATCACTAGTGCTGTTCTTCGTTGTACGTTTTTGCGTATGAATACTTCTTGCAGTTGTTGATTTTGTGATTGTTTGAGATGGGTTCAGAAGGAATTTAACTTGTGCACAAGGCATGAAGGTATGGAGAAGTAAGAAAAGGTCTTGTGGAAAAGGGGAGCGAGTAAACCAGTTCTGAGTACTGTTGTGGCATATGCTTTAATTTATGTGATTTTAAATCAGTGGCTTGTAGAAACCTTTTTTGCTGATTTGTATAGATGTTGGTTTGTTTTTCTTGTTGCTGTTATGATGCTACTGTTGTTTAGGCTATTGTTTATTGCTGCTGATGGTGCTATACTGTACGACGTGTGTGTTGGTCTTTCTGCATTTTATATGTTGTTTTAATAATCCAGTTTGGTTGTGAAAATGAAGGCAACAGTCCAAAACTACAAATATGCATGGGCCTAATGTAGCCGTTGAGATATTTTGCCTAGTGTAGAATTGTAGTTGTTTGACACAGTTTGTGTTGCTTTGAGAATGAATGTTGTTGTAATGTTAGTGTATAGAAAATAGTTAGTTATTTGCAATAATGTCCGATCTAAGCTTTTTACTTGTTAGTGTCAGTTTGTGCTTCATTATTTTTGTTGGCATATGTATAGCATTTGAGCTGTAAAGAGTGTGATAAGTTTCGGTAAACCTAAAGTTTACCAGCATGCTCAGCCTTGATCAATTGCTTGGTTGTTGCATAATACAGTAGAGTTTGCAGCAATGCGAACATGGTGGTTTACCATGTAACTCTTAGGCAAATATGGTGTTTCATAATTAGTGGAAGTCTTTAGTTATTGTGTAAATTTTGCAATTAACGGTAAGTTTTTAAAAGAATATTTTAGCTGAGGTTATGTCAAGGTATGATGCATAGTGTAAAAAATCAGCAGATTCCGGACAGATCGATCCACACTGCAGCCCCAGGCCATCAAAGTTGTTAGGCTGCTTTTCATGTAGGTGGTACAAGGCCATTCCATTGGTCATCTGCATTTTTCCAGGGGAGGCTCAGAGAATACTTGGGTTAGCAACTGCATTGTGACAAAATCAGGCAGTGCCGATGATCTTTCACATGTTTTACTTTTCGTTTCTCTGTGTTATAGCAATGTTTCAGACCTTTTGTGTATAGATTTTGTTAGCCTTAAACTCATACACGTATCAATATAGTTGTCTCATACACAACATAAGCTTGCATTATAACGGGCATTTAATATGCACATGTAAATATGGTCCTATTTGTTCATTTATTAATACGAAATCGACAGTTATTAGCTGCTTTAGCATCAAATGTTATCATTGTATCCATATTGAAATAACTAGGACTCTTTGTTGTGTACAGTGGTTAGTGCTGCCTTATATTCTTTGTGCATTATTATCATTGATTCAAAGTGATATTTTAGTGTTTAGCAGTTAATGCAATTATTTGTGTATGTATATCACGTGATTTGGTGAAGTTTAATATTCGGTTTAAAATAAATTTGGTGCTGCATGCTTCTTAGTTCAAAGCATTGAGTGTAGAAACAACTCGCAGGTGTGTGCCCATTGAAATGTTATGTGTATATTGGATGAAATTCATGCAGCATAGTTATTAGGTGGTTCTTTGGGAATTCCATATTTTTAAGCCCTGGGAAGTCTCTTATAAAAACAAGGGCGTTGAATCAGTTCGTAAAAGACTTTTGAGTGCATATTTCTATCACGTATGCTAATGTTTTGTGACAGAATTGAAAATGTGCATATGTATACCATATGTAGATCGGTTTTTGTCACACTGAAACCCTTAACATTGCTTAGCCTATGTTGTAACACAGTGGCATGGTTCTGGTGGGATTGAAGCCTCTCAGTGGCCAGCTGGTTTCTTTCAGTGCTCTGACGCTATTGGTTGGGTCATCTGGCTTGTATAAATTGTCCCCGAAATGACGGAGTTTGTCGAGTGGGACGTTAAGCCTCTACCCAGTCACTCGCTTACCATACGTAGATGCAGAGAAGCTGAAATAAGTTTTGTTTATTTTGATGGTAATGAAAGTCAGAACTGTGTAGTTACTAGTTCGCTTTATTCATATGGCTGTGATGCTGACCTTTTGACCCCCAAAGCAATCCCAAGTATGTCAATGCCTGGGATATATGTGTATCAAGTCTGGTCGGTCTGGGTGTAGAGGAACTGAAGTTACTCTAAACCAGAAGTCATGACAGTCAGTGCCATAACGTATACACACCATATTAAGATGTATGTATAAACAAGCTCAGGTATCACTGATAAACTGCCTGTTGCTTGTGCATACTGATGTTAAAATCTCCTTGACACAAAATGCTATGAAGCACAGCTTTCCATGCTGTGCTGTCAAGAGCTGCCCTCTGGTGAATGACTGATTGGCCGGATTTTCCGACTTTTACCTAACCCCTCTCCCATTTGATGCCCTCAATGAAGGGATCCCTCGAGCTGTCAGGTTAATATTTGGTATGGGAAAACTAGAATGGCTCGGCAACAATCTGGTGGAGGTCGCATGATGATCAACTCAGTGATCGTGTCGTACTTTGATTTGTGGGGCACGTCAGAGGTGACAACATGCACTTTATTATGACTTCATGAGAGATGTCAGAGGTGACTATTGTGATTGCTGATTAGGAGAATTATTATTAGGCTGCATCGAATGCATGAGATGCAGAGTATTGCGACTATAGGTCTGTCATGTAGCTTCTCGTGGCTTCGCTGTGCAAACATGGCTTAATGGATCGAGGTACTGTTTTGGGCGGAGTCTCTTGGGGACCCAAGGAACACAAGATGAGGATTGTGATTTTCCCTGCAGATTCGATGCGGCCTTTGCCAGATTACTTTGGCCAGTTGCTTTACTGCTGCTAACTGTTATGTTGTTAAAATACTTCTGCCTTGCTTGCCACTATGTACAATTCTGTCCCGTGTGCTTGTTGTAGCTATTGTGGCAATGTGTTGTAAGCATGTAAAACACTGTTTACCATTAATCGTTTAACGTGATTGAATGCAACATTGCAGTGTGCAGAATTGTTACAATGTGTATTACTCCTCTTAGTTAGATCCACAGACCCAGATTAACGGACCCACAGCCTGTGTGGTAAAGAGGAAACCTCGTCACTTCCATAGGAAATGTTAACGCCAACATACTGGAGAGAAACTCCATTATGTGAGCATACCTTATGGTGTCTAATGAATTGACTAGGCTGAAAGCAGCAACTGTTTTACAGTTCACAAGTTATTCTATGTAGAAGCTGTGGCAATACTGAGGATGTGCATTGGGTTGAACTAGTGGTGGCGCCTACTGAAGCTCTCATTCTTATTTGAAAGGCATATAATGAATGGTGGTATCACCTCTATTTTTGAAGGTGAATAAATGAAACAATGACTATGAGGCCGGAAAAATTGCTGATATTTCCGGAAATCCGAACGACCCTAGATTTTTCACTCCTAATCCTAAGTTTTGGGACCTTGTGCTGAAAATAAGCCAGGTTGTTGGTTTGATATTTTAGGCAGACCATTTCGATATCAACATGGCGACAGTTAGTCAGGTCTTCTAAGTAGAATTCAATGAAATGTGCTGTGTTTTAAAGGCAAAATAATAAACAACATGGTGACTGAACAAAAATCTTTTCCCAACCTTAAAAATTTGTTTTCTGTTTCTGGAGGTGTCAATAAATGTTTGTATTTGTTATGTACTCTTTGCTGAGGCCGACAATCAAGAATTACCAACCGTGCATGTAGTAAAAAAATTGTGTCAGTACGTAAACGTAGTTCAAGAACCAGATGTTAACTCATGCTGTTCAGAACTCGGTGGTGGACTAATAACAATGTTGCCATCAGGTTGCTCAATGTATCTATTGCCTTTGACATCGATGGCAAAGTTGTACACACATCGACTGTCTAGTGCTGCTTCAATGGCAGAGTCCAGCTTGTCTACACTGATGAAGTCTGCTGCATGCATCTGCATTGGACACATACACACCACAGCACTGGTAAACAATTGAGCTGCATCAGTGACAAAAGTTTTTGTTAGGCTGCATATTGAATGCAGGAGATGCAGACTATTGTTACTGATGTTCATGGCAGTCAAGTTCACTATGTTAAGAAATATACTTTCGTTCAAAATTTTTGGACATTAACAAACCTATATATTTTTGTGCACATCAGAGCATAGGGTATCCAAAAATTACTGTTGGCATTTTCGCAGACACTGTTAAGGGCTGCCATTTTGGATTTTCAAAAAGGGCACCATAAAATACGTATTTTGTGATATCTCGGCTTCTAGTCAATTTAGAAAGTTGAACAAATATGCTAATCCAAGGAATCCAACAGTGATATCAAGATAGTGCTCAGAAATATTAAAAAACACAAACAAAGGTATTTGGAAACAATTGTATTCACAATTTAGAAGTAATATTTCTATAAATCTTCATCACCATCTTGAGAGTCATACTTAGCGTTACAGTCTTGAGTCATTTTCACAGTCAGTTCCACACAAACAGAGGTCTGTGCAAGCCACGTTGTGTCTCTGGCATGAACACCTTTGGGTTGTGCAATGGGCTTTACACTGACATCTGATCAACTGTTGCGCAGGTGGAAGCTTCGTGGTGGTAGGTAGTATATAGTCATGGTCATCCTGATAATAACCATGTTTGAGTTGGTACCCTAGCCTGTATGTCTACACATTCAATATGCTGCTCAAGGGAACCAGCTGTAGGAGGCAGTTTGGTGCTTTCTGCCAGACGTTTGCAAAACAGATGCCACCTTAGGTCAGGAATACTTGTATGCCCACTGGAAAGCACACAAATTTAGCCAATGCATTCTTCACGTCCTGTGTTACGTCACCTTCCTCTGTCAGTTTCATCAGTGCTGAGATGACTTCCTTATCAGCCTTCATGTACTGTTGAAACCACATCGTTTTGCCAAGGCTGGAAAATTGCCCAACATTGTCTGCACCTGTGAATGCGTGGAATACATGTAATGCTGCTGTTCATTCACTGGCTTTGAGCCTAATTACCACATTACTTTGGTCTCTTGATATTGTGTACTATGTTCTGTTTGGAAACCAGAAAAATGCCTTTTAATTTTAAGCAATGTGTATCCGACTGCCACAAGTTTATAGCATATTATACAGTAGTTGAACAGTCGGTACAAATTTCCTGTTATCACTGCAGTTTTGGGACAATGTAACAGACAGGAAAGAATCACAGACATATTGAGCCAAACCAAAAACATAATGCCTCCAGATGGTGCCTATCAAGACAGTGGAGGCATAACAACTATCTATCTATCAATTTTGATACTTCTTGGTTTTTCAAATGCCTTCAGTGCTTTGACGCTGTTGGTTTGGCGGCAGGAAGGGTCTCTGGCCAGTAAAAAAACTTGGGGGAGGGTTGTGGGGGGCACCGTTAGTCCGGTTGGGGTGGCGCCCACCCGGACTGTCGGTAAGCTACCTCTGCCTCAGTTATCTTTCCCTGCTCCATAAAAATCAAGAAGAAGGAGGTGGCGAAACCCAGCCTGATCGCAGCACAGCCCTATGCTAAGGCAGAAGGCAGAGTGTTCTTTCTGGTACCGGCCTACCCGGGTTGTCCCGGAACAAAGGCCGTTAAACGTTTGTTGTTGTTGTTGGTTTTTCAAATGGTAGGATTTCTGGGAACTGAATGCATGCATGTTCATTAATTCTGTCATACTACACCCATGTGTCAGCGAAATGCAAATAATAGATGTTCTGATTACAAACACCAGTATAGCATCAGCGGTGATACATTTCCACCGCCACAAAGTGATAACCAAACTAAATGAGTAAAAAATGGAAGGGATGTAGAACTTTTCATGTGTAACTGACAACTGAAAGACTACCAATGACAGGCTTAAAATAGTTATTAAAACATTCCAATTCTGTTTATGACGTGAAATGTATGGCAGCATAAGGAATTAAATATACAGAGTAAGTACAATACAAATCAACAAAAGCAAATACGGTATACATCCCCAAGGCTAAACTAAACCTGGACCTAACCCTATGCCCTAACCAGAATCCTTACTCTAACCCTTGCTATAATCCTATTCCTAACACTAACACTAACCCTACCTTAACCTAAACCGTAACGAGTTGACGAGTCAACTTGGGGACGAGTTGACTGCCATCTACACATACCATGCACATAAATAACGTGTTACATGCACATCACATTTTTACAACAAAACTCGCATTAAGCGAGTTTCGATCTTTCACTAGACAAGTGTCCTCTACTTTTACCTTTTAAAGACAAATGGTAAAACTGTGGTTCTAATTTACAAACTTGTAATGTTTAAGTGACAACTGTTATTGTACCAAACACGAAGCCTTAAAAATTGCACCCTCTGTTCCGCAGCTAAGAAACTGCAATCCAACTTCTTTTGTTAGATTCAACTTGTCAACATGCACATTGTGCACATGCAAAATCAGTTTAAATTAGAGCTGTCGTGGCACTGAATATTTAAATTGCGTCAACATATGCGATAATTTTTTAATCGCACATTAATGTGCTTTCCAAGTACACTGTATTTGTGTAGATTTGTGTCGTTCCTGTAGCAGCAAATGCATGAAATAAATGACTTACGTAAGCTGCTATTGTACGGCAGTGGTTATTGGTCTTATTATTGCATTTCACTGGCATGTGGATGGGCCAGCTACATTTATGGATAAGTCTCACAGCCCGGTCCCCTTAATAAGGCATCTGTCCCTGTGTCCTGGCGTCCCTGAATATTTTAGTTAGACCTGTGTAGTTTGACTTCACAATGCTTGCAGTAATAATTTTTGTAGCTTTTTGTCAGTGCATTAATTTTGTTAACGGCGTTAATTTTTTTAATCGTGATTAATTCTTAAATGTGTAATGTGGTTTCAATGCCAGCACTGAAAATAAACTTTTGTCTATGGTTTTTAGCATGCTACTCTAGTTGCACAATAAACATACACACCATGCAATGCATCTCTAGCTAAGTAAGCTAGTATCTGGCTGAGGGCTATAGAACAGATCAGCTTCACTTCATCGTGTACCAATTATAGTGAAACATGCTAAGAAAAGTGACAGCTCTAACAGACCTTGATTTTCCTAACATGTTCTGCTGCATGTTCACTCTGCTTCTTCTTCTGTTCTTCCAGCTCCATCAACTTCTGAAATTCTTTTTCCTCTCTTTCATGCGCATCTCGAGCTTCGCGTTCTGCTCTGCACCATTCATGTCCACATACACTTTACTCACTGCATGCAGACATGTCGTGATTAAGCAATGACAATGCACAAAATATTTATTACTGTAGAGCATAAATGGCTGAGTCAGTGACTGAGCAGAGCTTAAACAGCACGTAGACATCTGGACATATAACTAATGTATAATTTTGGTCTTTGGAGATGTCTTTCCAGGCAATTAGCTGTACCAGTACTGACAACCAAACTCAGAGGAAAAACGTTGCTGAGCTGATGGTATTTAAGATAAAACAAGCAAAAACAAAAAGTAAAACATAGTTACTAAAAGAGAATACAGATAAATGCAGTATTTTATGATGACCGAAGTGCGGCAGATTCTTGGTTAAACTTCTCATTCTGTTCAATACACCAGACATGATGCTGCTCATCTACATCAAGCTGTGTTTGGCCTGTAAGCTTTGCCTCTTTCGCTGCCAATTCCTCCTGGAAGTAAACTCTGCACAATGCATAATAACCAAATGTACAGAGGGAAAACATGCATGCTTCGCCTTTAACTTTTATTTTTAACCTTCGGGATCTTTATGTTATGAAAATAACAAGTAAGGCGACTGTTGTCACAGTCTTCAGTGCTGTGCACTGTCTGAAGTAGCGTGTTGAGAATCTACTCACACTGGCACCATCTGTACACTGCTTGTGCATATATATGTGGCACCACCATGCAAGTGTTTTTGTATTTTTGGCAGTTTTTGCAAATTTTGCACAATTAAAAAACTTATTCCAGAAATCTAAGTGTGCGCATCATCCTCGTACTGGATGTCATATTTGTGCCAAATTTGACGTTCTTAGGCCTTCTCAGACCCGAGATATCGTTTGGAGAAAAAACAGTTACCCAGTCACTCACCCACACAGACTGTCAGACACCCAGCTTATTTCGCCATCTGTGAACCTCAGTGCTCTGCACCGAGGAATAAAAAAAATTAATGGGTCAGCAGAACACTCACAGGACATTAAGTAAGTAAGTAAGTAAGTAAAACGTGAATTTATATAGCGCATATAATTTAAAAAACCTCATTACCTACAGTTTTCTTAATGACCAGCCCTAAATAAGGCGAATGAGGACCAGCTTTGGCTGGGGTGGCAAAGGCAGGTATGGCTTATTCCATTTGTGGATGAGTGGTTGGCAGTTGAGCATGGTGATATGTTCTGTGTACATGCACAATGTGCGCATGCATGGTGCATAAGTACTTACCTTGTGCTAACCACCATGTGCATGTACACAGTGGTTATTGATGCGATATCACAGCTAAATGCAGTGCACGCACATGGTGCTCAAGCTGATGCTAATACCATGTGTTTGAGTTATAAGTATTTCATCTACGATGCTGAATGTTTAGTTGGATTACTTATGTGTTACTGTGTTACAAAAAATAAAATACATATATAACCGTTTTCAATGTCTGAGTGATCTACACTGAAGTACAAGTAAAGTTATTAAGAGATGACAGTTGAGTCTGGCAGACTGTTCCATGCACGTGGCACTGTGATAGCTAAGACAGGATCACTGTTCATGGAGCTTCATTTTCAGTGTAACTTATTTGCAAAATCCTACAACCAGGATTGACCAATTACCATGCATCAGAGCTATTTAAACATGTCAACCTAAATCTTATGATTTCTTAAGAACACTTAGCAGACTGAGAAGGAATGGAACACAACATATAGCTTTCTCAGCATCCATTTACAAAAAAGTTCAAGTTACACCAAAATAAAAGAAAAAGTGACAATATAAATTAAATATCAACTAATACATTATCAAACTTTAGCATGACCACTGCATAAGTGCATACGACACAAGTACACTGACGAGGCTAAAATTAGCATTGAGAACAAGGATACTGCAACAGCCAATGACAGCTCAATTTCTGCACACGGTGGTTAGCAGATATCAGGCTAGTGCACAATATGCATATGCATGGAATTTTTGGGCAGTTAAAACAGTGTGATCCCTTGACAACACACGTCATACCTGAGCACTTCTGTGGCAAGCTTCACTCATGAAGAGGTGCTATAACAAGTGTCCAGTACCTTTACCTTTACCAAATCTTACGTATTTTTTAATTTTGTGGGGCATATCTTGTGTTTCCCTTGGCCATGGTAATTCTTGATGCCGTTTGTCAGTCAAGACAATAAAAACATTACTTATTTATTTACTTAAATTCCAGATCAACCACTATACCTGAGAGCCTTCATAGTAGTCTTATAGTGTGTATGGAGTATCCTCAGTTCTGCATATTCTTGCGGGTGTTGCGGTTGGCGTTCTTTGACACGGAAGAGTTTAGTGGGCGCAAGTGGTGACCACGGCCGCTTCCTGTATCTTACGAAACAGTTCGGCAGCGGCCTCAGCGCTTGTCCAGCGGGATAACTGGCTCGCGTAACAGAAGGGTGTACTAATGTCCTAAAAATCTGATGCAACATTGTAACTTACAGTAAAAATCGTCCTTTTATTTCTATTTCACTCACAAACATAAACGAGATGCGTCAACGAATATCTATACCGGCTTGTATACCTTCGAAGGTTATTTTAGTGAAGCGTCGATGTCAATAATAATATTATTTGTTATTCGTAAGTGTGACGAACGAGTTTAACAGTAAAGCAAAGCAAATGAAGTATAGACGAAGGCGCAGGCCGTAGCCTCTATGCCCTTGAAATTACATAAACATATTTTTACAAATTGTACATTATTAGTCTGAATTATTAATGAAACTTCTATTTCCTATCCCGGTTAATTCAGCCTTGTAGTTATAAAGAAGATCTTGATTGCTCCAGAACTTGTCTAGCTTATTCTTAAAGGAGTCAGTAGTACAAGCACATCTGGCAAACTGTTCCAAGTATTTATTATTCGTGTACAGAAGAAATATTTCCTTAGATCATAATGACAT
>Ga0126335_1000874_pt1 | contig 15716 bp, 8 predicted proteins | sample OlaspJWI45metaG_FD_108409 | JGI IMG/M metagenome (GOLD analysis project Ga0126335, IMG submission 108409) | Marine gutless worms symbiont microbial communities from Oahu, Hawaii - Olavius sp. 1 OAHU.JWI-45 metaG | ecosystem: Host-associated > Annelida > Digestive system > Unclassified | place... | reverse complement strand
GAAGGGGGACTGGCGGGGAGGGAAGAGGAGGGGAGGGGAGGAAAGACCCCACCCCCCTCGCGGCCGCAGGCAGTTCGACCTTCGCCACGCCCCTTTGCGTATACCCACCTCCATTTTTAGCAATACACCACTGGTTACAAGCCATTTAACACAACACAACTTCTTGATACAACTTCGTAGATCCCTGACGCCTGGATGTGCGCCTTCACTATGGGTGGGAGGGCGATACGTGTTGACAAATCGATACTTGCGCGTGCCTATCACAACGTCAATTGCAGTTAGGTCGACTGTACCATCAGTGTCACAAGGAATCTCACAGTAAGATAGTTTTTATTAATTATTATGCACGCAGCTCTACCCCGTTGGCCAGAACGATTGCGTCTTACAATGTTATATTTGCTGTTGGGGTCAAGTAATTCATCTGGTATGACAGAATGGAGCCAACTTTCCGTTACAAATAAATATCAATTTGATCATTGTACCAAAGGTAATACAGATCAGCTAGCTTGTTACACAAACTCCTGGCATTCATCAAACAGTATCGTATTTCAGGTTGCTTCAGGTCAGCATTACAGTGACTGAAACCTGCCGGTGTTAGTAACAGCTTCGGCAGTAGGCAGTTGACTGAATGACGGAAGACATCTCTGGAAATCGCTCTGTAAGACCATGGTAACAGGTGGTCTATTTAACCCAGCCTCCAGTTTTGCAGAAGTGCGCCTTTCTTGGCCACATGATCAACGAGGCAACGCGACAGTTATGTTCGTTTCGATTGATGTAAACTGCTATAAAAAGTGCTACGTGTCTCAGATGTAACTGAGTACGGCAGATTGGTTGCAAACATCCGGGTTACGGCAGGCAGTGTAGCCTTACCGATGGCGTGATCCGATCGCTGCACTCGGTGCTATTGTCACGTCATATAGGGAAACGTCAGTAATTACAGTCTAACTCAGCATGAAGTAACGAAGGTGACATGAAAAATGATTCAATATTCTTTCCCAGATGATTTAATGCGTAAATGTGCAAAGCTAAGTTTAGTTAGACATCTGTGCATTCCCCCCGATTTCTTGTCATTGTAAAACCCGTCAGCTTTATATTGTCGGGGGTATTATAAGCACACCAGCTGTCTAACGTTCAGTTCCTCTAGTTAATCTGCTATAATACGTTAATCTGACGGAAGTTATTACTGATAATGTCATTTCCAAGTTTGCTGTGTATGTTGTTACTTGCGACATATGGTACTGCTAAGTCTGTTATTTCACTGAATCGAGTTTATAGCAGTCGTTCATACTGAAGTAAGTAAGTAGAGAAAGAAGACTAAGTAAGTAAGACATGGACGGTTCTAGTGGTTTAATCGCAAAAACGTTGACCAACGATGTCTCATCACTGCCTTAACTACACCAGCATTTTAAATGAAATATTAAAATGGTGTTAACTTGTCACTGCCTATTATTATTAATGATGATGATGATGATGATGATAAGACGGCTGGGCCGTAAGATCGCAGCTGTTTCAGGTGACACCCGAGAGCCCAGCTTCCTTTTTCAGCGCATATCTCTCATCATCCAGCGATTCAACTCTATTCTGCTTCACAGTAGTTTCCCTAGCGACGAGGAGTGACCACTCCAGCTTTGCATAGTGATTTTAACTTTTGTTTTAACCTCGGGATCCATACTACCGAGGGTAATAAAAATAATAATCAAAATCATAGTTACCGATATGACGATAATTAAAGACCGAGAATTAGGCCTACAATCGTTATTAGGCCTACCGTTCAAATGTGACCGTCAGGCTTAAAACTTCGTACATCATCCAACTGTGTTTAGGCAAAGACCCCAACTCAAGCACGTCGACGTACTCTGCACTGATCGAGAAGATGTCGTCTCCAAAGTCGTGTGTGATGACATGGAAGCAGAACTACGTTGACCGGTCGCTGCTCATCGTTCCGTCATCTCCGGTCACAACTACGACCGCGGCGACGTCAGTCACGACAGAGAAGACGTGCGTCGAACGTTGGGAAATGCCTTGTGGTAGGCCCAACGGCGTCACGTTCCCACCGCTGCCGACGACGACGTATAGACGGCCTCAACGCCACGAATTCGAGCGCCAAATCAAATGCATCGAAAATGCCGTTCGAAACTTTACCGACACCGTTGTAAGTAAATCGCTATTAAGGCCGCCGGCAAAACTTTGCCGGAGGCTATATGTGTTACCGACGGTTCATCTTTTTATACAACCGCACATAATGTGACGAAACCGCCGATCGCAATATTACGTGACATACTAGAAATGTGGAAATTAGATCTGGATTGCCACGTTGGTGCTGACGGGCTGGCACAACCCCCTCTCCCCCACACGCGTTCGCTTCGCACGGCTTGACGTGGCAATCCAGATTTAATTGCCACATTTCTAGTATGTCATCTAATATTGCGATTAATATCGTTGATTCGTCGTCATTACTGCCACAAAGCCGCGTGCAAGTTACCTTATACAAAAAAATACAAAAAGCCGGTAGACGACTGGGCTGGCTAGCAACCTGCTGCCAAGTCACTATCTCATACGCCAGTCAAGGATTAATAGTATTTCTTTGACACCTGATAGGAAAGATTAATATATTATGATAGGATAAACGATAAACATGTTAGCACGACACCCAGCTACAGGGCAGCAAGTGACGAGCCAGTAAGTGACGCCACACGTAAGTTTGCTGCTGCAGCAAATTTCACTGTTGCGAACAAATGTAGACTACATACATACACATACAGAGAGATCATGACAAGAATAATGGCTAGCTGCTTGATGCTCAGCGCGCCAGCCAACAACTGAAATAGTAAGATGTGCGGCGTACAAAGCCGGCAAAATATTTATTTTCTTGATGTGATTAATTTACTAGTAAAGGTAGGTACGGATAGAAGTCGATGACACTTGATACAGCGCCTCTTTTGACCAACCCTAGCACAGAAGCGCCCAGGTAATGCATTAAGCTGTGATAACGTGGTATGAGATCAATATAGCTTTAGTATGAAAATGCCAATTGTCGGCCTATAGGCCGACAATTGGCATTGTACAACAGTATGTTATTGTTTGATATTATAGTATCAAACAATAACATACTGTTGTACACGGTAAATATGTCATTGACAAATCTGTCTGTCTTTTTCTATATATTGATGTTGTTAGACATACAAGCGAAAGTCACTGCCTAGCGCCGTTGACATTTAACTGACGTTTGTAATGAACACGATGTGTGATATATTGCTTTGCGTAGGTAGATGAGCGACTTTATCACAGGAATCAACAGCCGGAAGCCGAGGCGAGACTTGATGAACTGCAGAATCAGCCGTGTGATCAACTCGTCAACAACACAGAGAAGTTGCAGGTGACATCGAACACACATTGTACAGTAAAATAGTGAACAGAAATGTGAACGAAAATGACTTTCAGTCGAAGGCAGGCCAGTCACACGAGGTGTTAGCTGCCGTGACCTTGACCTTCACCTTAGCCCACGAACTTGATACATGTACTGAAAATGTACCTGCACATCAAAAAAAGCTAAGTCGAGGCTTTCAATTGGTAAGAGTCCGAACAATGAGGACAAACCGACAAACAGACAGACAGATGCGGCTAAAAGCATTATCACGCCGCATTCGCGGATGATAATGCGACGATGTCCGATAGCAACGCAAGAGAAGCTGACACTGATTGAATTGGAGTTCCATTTCAACGCTGTCCAAAGCGCAAACAACCGAGACAACATCGTTCGGTACTTGAATAGTCATCTGTGAGAAATAAACTTACAGCTCACACCTTCTGCAGACCTGTCGAAGCACAGAAGGCGGATAGGAGCAAGCAGAATGATAAGCGTTAAACGCTTATAGCTGTTGCGTGCCCATTACACATTTTGGAACTTTTAAAATAGGCCTATAAGATGTCGTATATGAACACAAGGATCAAATAAATTATTTAAATTCTATGCAACACGTTCGAGTGTGGACTTATGAATAAAAACGTTGCTAGTGATGTTATTTCGAAAAATCAGTTAGATATCTACCTGGATTTTTGAAGAAACATTAAAAGTGATTTGACAACCATATCAGCTTGTTACGACAACAGCAAACATGGGACTCAGGATGTGACTGAGGATGTTCGGTGTGTATTTGTAGCTGATAGACGTCGTGGAGCTACTGATAGAGACGCTAAGACAAGTGGCGACTGACATGAAGGAGGTCTGGTGGCTGATACCACAGTGCTCTGGTCTCGGTGATTCAAGTCAACTGAAGTATGCCGTTGATCTTGATGACGTCATCTGGTTACTGTGCGATCTGGAGATCTTTGCCGATAACTTGGATCCGGTGTGGCGACCGATGGACGTCGACTTCCAATATCTGCCAGATTGTGATAGTTCTTGGACATCAACGGCTGCGACCGAGACTTCAACCAACGCCAGACTCGACGAGGATTTGTACTTTCTGCTGGCAAACAGTCTCATCGACACTCTGACGTCGCTAAAAGTCGCTCGGTGTATCGCACAGACACCGTGGCTCTCTCAAAACGGTGATGCCTCCAGTCCAGGATCGGGACGAGAAAGTTCGGAGGTGTTTTTTGTACATAGAGTTAACTAAATTTCCGCTTTTAAAGGCACAAAGGTAACGTTTTACCTTCCGAGGAGCTCGGAGGACTCTCTTATGCTTTGCATTATTAAGCAGCGCGCAAGGAATACTTGGAATTAAGAGACTTGCTTTCTGAAAAACGAAATTATAGAATTCAAGACATGAGACTAAAGCTGTGTAAAATGAGTATTGAGACATTTTGAAATCGAAACTCAAATCTCCAGAAGTCAAATCCTGGTAGAAATTACTTGGAAAATGAAAGATGGAAAACACATTGTAGTGACGTGAAGCGTGATTTCAATTGCGTTACAACGCTTATATGCGTAGGCTATATATACTACCACGTCCGGTCTCATCAGAACGATAACTTTTTTGTCTCACACGATTTAAATCTTTCGTTCTCTTGCTATATTAGGATTACCTTACAGGTTAGAATTTCTTACGACGAGATTTAGTGAACAAAGTTTTTGAGCATTTTGGTTTTTTGTCTGACGCTTGGACCTCCGAGCTGGCATTAGTCTGGGCAATTAACGTCAGTTTGGAGACAGGAACACAAGATGGACATGAGCTTTCACTAGTAGGCTTATACTAAATTGTCAATAACTGCACTCAACATAATCAATTTGCACTGGCAGCTTGACACACAATGTGATGAATGCCGTCTTTCATTGTTATAATTGTTGTTCTGACAGCAAAAATGAACTTTCTAGGTAAAGGACTTCGGGAGTTATCGCACGGCAGACAGACAGACAGACAGACAGGCGCCCGCAAAAATATGTAGGGCCTACCACGCCGCTACCGGGTGGTCAACAAACAATGGACAAAGCGCCGAAACCGTCACGTCGAGAAGTAACAATACAAACGCATTCATTTTGTGCTGTTCGATGCATGTTGTGTTTTTGTGGTTGTATCATGGTTATACGTCGATGCTGTTCGGTTTGCGGAGTGTATTTGACGCTGATGTTCTGATGCACAGCTTATTAAATTTTGAAAATTTGATGACATCAGTCACATCACTAAGTGATCGGCATAGATAATTTCATGAGTTTCGAATAGAATCGGGGAGGCAAGCGGATGTTCAGGTCGCGTCGTCGTCTGGTGATTTAACAATGTATGTTTTGTTACATTCAACGAAATACCTTGAAGCTATCAATGTGTGCGTGAATTAATGTGGCCTATAAGCTTACGTAATAGGCCTACATATTGTCAGTAGTGTATTGCTCCAATTTGCGAGTTGTTACCGATTAGAGATGAACTTCTGTTCCGCTGAGTGTCTTTCATTGTCAAGTTATACGTATAGTGATAACAGTGTTGTTCGTACTGTATCGCAACATGGTGTTTTTATTTTAATTTTATTTTTCATAGTTCCGTGTACTAATGTACGATTCTTATAATAAATATTGACCCATGATATCGTGGAAGATTTTGTACTTCGTAATATTTGCAGTCGCGTCATTATCATTGTGCCTTAATCACAGCAAAGGGTTAATGTCATGCGTATATTTTCGTCATGCAACATTTTTAATATTATCAGAATGTTGTTCAGCGTTCTTTTACAGTTTTAATATGTACCGATTATGAATGTTGGAAAGTTACAGGCCGTCGTTAGCATTTATTCTACATATTGTATGCTTATTAAATATTTTGAAATAGTCTCCGTGTAACGCGTACTACTGGATCAGTATGGCTGCCGATTCGATTTTATGCCAGTATATGTCTATATTTATTGCATGAACTGTTGTTTTAAAATATTTTGTAGCATTCCACTAGTAGTCTCTTTCGTGATTCTGTGTTGCATGTGTGACGTAGGTCTAGTATCGACGCACTGCGAGTTCACTTCATGCGCATGTGTCACAATAGTACACAAGTTTACATTAAACCTAGTCTAGATTATTTTTTGTGTTTTTATTTCATTTATACAATATACGCAAAATATTTTAATCACTCAGCAGAACGTACTTCTGAAAAGTAATAAAATAGAAAATACCTGGCCTAACAGATTAAAATATTATATTATTGGTCGCATGGCGTCGGCGAAGTCGTTTTGCAATTAATTAAGAGTAAATGTATACCTATACTTTATTGTAAGGAGTTGAAGCGTGTGCACTGACTAAATCTGAACTTTCCTCGTTAGATTTTGTTGTCAATAAATTGTTTATGAAACTATTTAGGACAAATAATATTGGTGTTGTAAAAAAGTCTCGTTATTCAAAGTTGCACAAAGATATTTTACTGACTTCTACGTCGGCCCAGGGAGATTAAAACCTATACGTTATCCCACAGCGTACATCAGTTGCATTCAGTCAACAAAAGATTTAACTTTTAACAGAACCCTTCCCGGTGATTCTCACCAATTTTCTTATGTAATAACTTTATATCGAATTAGAATCAGAAGTTCTGAACTTAATGTATTTACTAGTGCAGTTTGGGAGTAACAAAAATACGCTGTTATAATGTAGACTGTACACGAAATGCAGTAACGCTACAGCTGCAGTAGTGAAACGAATGAACGAAGACATCGGTGGACGGAAGACTTCTCTACATAGACTACAGTTCGCGGTCACATTCAACTGCAATCGTCGGCACTGTGGCGACCGCGAGAGAGTGGTGGGGCAGCAGGGGTCAATCATGACCCAGGTCGGTCGGACGAGCAGCCGGCCGGCGGTCGTCGACTGAGACTGGGTGCCACACTGTGCGCCCTCAGATCAATAAGGGCTCCACGGCGACCGACTGACCACTCAGTCACTCGCCAGACAGGTATAACGCCGTCGTATATATTCGTCGTTCGCCGCAATCCGTCCCTGTAGATGTCTGGATGTTTCGGTAGCTTCCTTTGATGTAAATTGGAACCACTTGGTACTGTCATTGTAGACAGGAAGAGACACAGGAGTTTGGCAGTTGTCCGCGTAAGCTTTAGAGCCCACAATACTAAAATAAATGTTGAATATATGTATTACTCTTAAAGTGTTCTCAACCTCAGAAGAATCAAGCGTAGGCATATGAGAAGAGAATCGTTTTAACCAGTTCTTAAAATCCTGAACTCTCCACGACTGATGAAAGCTGCGAGTAAGTATGTCGAAAGCGAGTTCCAGACAGCTGGAGCTGCAACGTGAAAACTCCGTCGACAGAGCTGAATCTTGGTCCGTGGAACGAACACGTCATGTCGCTCAGCCAAACGGAGGTACGCCCTACCAGACATATTGCCGACCGGCACACAGACGTGGTTGAAGTAGGTCGGGCCAGAGCTGCGGGTAGAGTCCAAAGCTGCGACAGCTACCTTAGACAGTATCCGCTGACGTACTGTGAAAAAGCCAGTGAAAAAGCGCATCGCGAAGAACTGGTGTGCTGTGTGAAACTTGCCAGCAACGACCATAAATCGGGCGGCGGCGTTGAGAACCGTCTTCAGCCGACAAGTGGCTGACGAGCAAACTCTTTACAGAATACAGAACATCGTTGCAGTAGTCAACTCTGCTGCCAGTAAAGGCAACAGCCAGAGTAAAACGAGCGTCGGCTGGTTATAATGACTTACGTACGCTCGCAGTTGCCGGAGCCGGTATAAAAACAACATCCATGCTCGGTTCACTGTCAGTGACGCCAAGGTCACGTACCTTGTCCACTGGCATTATGACAAAGGTCAGTGGGGTAACTGAGTGGCACTGAGCTAAACGTCCCTAAATGCTGGCATTTGTCAAGCAAAATGAATTTACATGAATTCCCTCTTGTATCAGTTTCAATCTTTCTCACTGCCCATTTCAATTAGCCTATATAGGTCGCAGTGATTTTACGCCCCCCTCAGGGAGAGAAACTCCACCTTGAAATCCGTCTACTCCCCCACTGAAAAAAATACAGCAGACTCCCACCCTACTCCCACCCTGGGAGTAGACGGATTCCAGCCTCCAGGATAACTGTGACGGAACTTAGAAAGGTTATTACTAATTCTGGGCCGGTTAGCGTGTTGAAATGGTTTGCAACTCGAGCATAGTATATACTACATGCTGGCAATATTTTAATCGATGACTCATGAACGAGGATAATGTTATGGAGTACCGAGTTAACGACGCCGTTTGGTTCGACGGACATTTCTTGAAAGTTGAAACTGTGCACCACTACAAAATAATAGATAGATACTCTAGAGCTTCAGCAACCTGAACCGTATCCGTATCATGACAGATAAATGCAGTAGACTGATTCCTGTGCATCAGGATTGTCTGCTAAGATTGTCGAGTGAATGACTTGACTGCCCAGACAGTCTTTCTAGAAAAAGTATACACAGAATGGCAAAAATACCACGCATAATTCACGAGTAACTTTAAGGCATTCAGCGTGTGTGTGTGTTTGTAATGAAGAGTAGAGTTTATCAGCTGACACTGTTTTACTCGTGTTATTCCATCTATAGATAAGCTTACTTCACTTCGTATGTTCGTAGGCCTATGGCCTGATATTAAGTAAGATGTCATGATTCAATGAGGCTCAATTGCTGATGGTGCAATTGCGACGTTTATTTTAATTAGTTTTTTTCTGTTTGCATCAGCCTAGGGGCGGTTGCCTAGTGTATTGTAATTTGTACATAGTGGAGTGGTTTTGGTGGGATTGAAGCCTGATCTCTACGACCAACTGGCTTCCTTCAGACTTCAGTGCTTCGACACTGTTGGTTGGGTCATCTGACCTGTAAAAACCGTCCCCGAAATGACCTATAATTTGTCGAGTGGGACGTTAAGCCTCTACTCACGCACTCACACTCACTTGCTTTTGCATCTGGGAACATAACGACAGACAGAGTTCATGCACCATCCATACTCTGTAATTTAGGCAATCTGATCACACCTAGTAGTGGTCTACGAGAGGCCTACTACGCCTGCATGCTTAGTTTACGATGGACGGCCATGCACTGCAGTGTACTGCACTCCACCCCACCCCACCTGACATTCACGACTCCCGCCCTGAGCCAAAACTCTAGAAAAAAACCTGCTAGGTCATCCCGCTATGCGCAGAGCCCTAGCTACCATCCCGTTCCAGAATTTCCCAGTGCAATTGGTCTGCCATTTATATATACACAAGTCCAACTGGATGCCTACACGCTCCGCTGAGCGTTTGTCCGTTCAAGGTCTAACTTGGTCAAGCCTCCCGGGTTTAGCTATCGGCTCGGATCGACGGCGAAAAGCGCCGAATGAACGATGGATGTAAGCGGCCGAGCGCGGTGGTTTTCGGAGCGAAAGAGTTGGGATCGTTGAAAATAATAGCCGGTGCGCGCCACCCGGCATTAACGCGCAGTACGTCCGACATAGTCATTTCTCACGTTGGCTTATTGCACTGCAGTATGTGCACCGCCGCCGACTGAATGTGTGCGTGATCGACCGATAGCGTAAGCACGGGAGCGGAAGTTTTTCTATGTTGTCGATTCATCGGCACGCCACCGTGCCGTGATAGAGGTCTTGCTTTCGCTTTTTTACAGTCTGTCCCGTAAAACGCGTACAATGCAACGCTGATGACAGCATTATCACTGATACATCGTAGACAAAAATTGCTCAAAATTAGCAGCTGCAACTGAAAAAAATGCATCAAGACCTTAGCAGGACAGCCTCGGCTCACTTGGACACTGTCAGCTGGTCTTGAATTAAAAATAGGCACAAATTAAAATTACAACATGAAATTACACCAAACCAAGCATTCATTTTACGACAAAAACTTCCGCCTATCGTGAAATCCTCCACCGTGGAGCCTGTAAGCTTTTCCCAACAAGCCTACAGATCCAAGCCGGAGTAGAGTGCGACTATATGACATACAGCTACTATTAGCTGTCAACAGGCAGCTGTATGTAGATAAATCAAACAGCGATCCGGCGTTTTTCACCCAATATTAAATACCGGAAACAACTTTTGCATCGCGGTAAAAACTACTGCGACAAGTCATGAATGTTACAATGCAATTACAATATTAAAAGTTTGTTTTTCCCGAAAACTCGTTAATGGAGTGAGGGTAAGCTGCGCTGTTTGAGAAAACGCTGAAAATACAAATTTGCCAAAAATTTCGTATTTGAACGCCACTTTGAAAACTGCGAATGACAACATTTACCGCAGTAAAACAAAGTATAGTAGTTGTATAATAGTCTATAGATTATGACCGTGACACGCACTGGTGCTGGCTGACGATGCATTGTATTCAGTGTTAGCGATGAAAGCAGAATACTACTACGATGGTTTTCTGGTAAGCTGTACGACCGTATCACAGACGGACGTTGTTGCAGAGACAGTTGGTCGTGAAGCGCCGTCGGGAACAGTGACCGGTTGCTGGTGCTGCAACTCAGCACCGCCGCCGCTACAGGTCGAGATACCACCGGTACGACGCAACCAGACACTCACCGCTGCGACGGCCGATATTGCCGTCAATAGAACGGTAACTACGATAGCTGCGACGAGGTACTTGACTCCATACTGTCGCTCATCACTGGCCGACGACGACGACTGCACGCGGCGGCCGTCCAGCGATGACGACGCCCGCAGACGACGGTCTCTACCGCCACACAACTCGTGATAATAATAAGAAGACGACTGAAACAAATCTGTTCCATTTACGGACGAAAAAATGCAAGTAAAATCTGTTCCGCCTGCCGAACTCGTATTCAACTCAGAAGAAACTACATTGCGATGCATCAGTAATCGACGCTCGTCTTCGACGCCCGTCAGTTCTGCTACGTTGTCGTCAAAGTACGGTGGTCCTATTTCTAGTTCGTCGTTTTCATCGTCGCCGGCGATGTTCCACATGCGTAGGACTTGCCGCACAGTCACCGTCGCGTTGCCGACGACGTTACTGGCAACACAGGTATACGTGCTGTCCTCGAGTGAAGTCAGCTGAACGTCCTCGTCGTTTAGGACCAGTACAGCATCACCCACGTCGTCCACGGTATCGTTCTTCGTCGACGACGTCGGTGGTGGAAGCCTGCTGGAAGATGTGGATGGTTTGATCCAGATAACGTTGGGAGTTGGGTCGCCAGTCGCCGTGCAGCGAAGTACAAGACTGCGACGACCCGATGACTGACCGGCGTCAGCGTCATCATCGTTGTCGTCGTCGTCGTCGATCAGCATCACTTCGACGTCAGCAAGTGTCGGTGTACTACATCGCAAATCACCATCACTCAACTCACCGAAGTGTCGTCCACGCAGTGACGCTGGACTTAGGCATTCCGGAGCTTCTTCCGCCATCAGATCTTTGCCCCTGCGCCGCCTCTGTTCATCGTAGGCGCGCCACAGCCATGACAGCTCACAGTTGCAGTGCAGCCGATTGTCGGTGAGCCGAAAGTGATCGAGCGACCTGAATAGACCACCCAGAGCGGGATCGAGTCTGCTCAGTCGGTTTTCGCTGAGCCAAAGTACACGTAGAGATCCGTCCAGCGGGGCAAGAGTCCTCGCGTCGACTCGCGTTAGTTGGCAGTCGTGGAGGTACAACCCGAAGACGGTCAGATTGGCGAAAGGACGCCCGACGTTGAGCGCCAAGCGCTGGTTGCCGTTGAGGAACAGCTGATGAAGATGAAGTCCGGCAAAAGTGGCGTCACTGAGAGACGTAAGACGGTTGTCACTGAGATCCAGCCAGCGAAGTTGAACGAGGTCGACGAATGCACCTGCTTCTATCTTCGATATCGCGCAGTCACTCATGTAGAGATGCTCCAGTCCAGAGTCTGACCACGCTTCACTCTGTCAATGTACAACCATGACGATATCATTTCCGTGCACGATAAGAGTGCATTCGTTGATTTGAAACAATAAAATCGTCATCTTACCATGGCTGTTATTGCCTCGATGCACCATAGGCCTAAGGTTCATAATCCTGACATTGCTTTTCCGATTCTCAACCCGTTTGCGGCATTTGTACATTTACAAATGTACACAGTGTCCCTAACCAAAGTTAATTATAACTAGTCTTTTTTAAAGAACCACCGAAATAGGGCGTAAAGTAGGCTAAGCTTCCACAACGAAAAATATTAGGCCTCATTTGAGGTATAGGCCTAACTGCGTATTGCTGAAAAGAAGCAATACACATATATGCTAGTGAGTGAATGAGTAGAGGCTTAACGCCCCACTCGACACTTTATAGGTCATTTTGGGGACAATTTTTACAGGCCAGATGTCCCAACCAACAGCATCAAAGCACTGAAGAAAGCCAGTTGGCCACTGAGATCAGCTTAAATCCCACTAGAACCACTCCACTGTGTTACAATATGAACTGTAGGCAACCGCCTCTAGCTAAGCACAGCGTAAGGGTCCCAGTGTGACAAAAACCCAATCTGCTGGACCTATAAGCTGTCTAGAACATCGTGCAACAAAACCGTTGCACAGTGCTATAGTAACTAGAGCAGCTGTGTTAATGTGCCCTCTTTTACTTCAGACCATCATCAGTACGGAGGTTGAGGGGTCACATATATGCTACATGACAGGAAGCGTGTCCAGGATTTTGGCATGGCATGTGTTCTGAACATCAGCTGATATTTAACACACAAAATCGCTAAATCATTGAAAGCATAAAAACAGTTTTAAAATCATGTTCTGTATATTAGCTCCGACCTCCATGTAAACAGCACTTAACAGTGACAAGTTGTGTGCGTATGTAGGGAGTGTAAGTAATTTTATAATATATCTATGTCATCTCTGTTTTTCTATACTTCCGGTGACCTCGCCATTTCACGAGTAAAAGAGTTTCATGATAATACCCACCATAGTATGACTACCATGGTTGTCAAAGACTACCAGGGACAAAACGTTCACTTGTGTTGCCAGTAACGTGTTCGGCCACGCGACGGTGACTGGGCGGCTGTTCGAACATGGTTCGACTACCACGCTCGTACCATGGTAGTTATACTATCTGGTACAGCCATGGTATGACTACCATAGTACAACCATCGTAGTCGAGCCATGGATGAACCATGGTAACATGGTCGATTCTGTCGTGGAACTCCTATACTGGTGAACTTAGACAAGTCACCGGAAGTAGATGAATGGCTTACGATAAATAATCATTTGTTTACTTACGCGCCCTGTTAAAACTGTTAGTCATAAAATATCCGCGTCTTGTACTTTCACAAGTTTCACGCACCTTGAGTACAACGGGAAACCGTGAGAAGTTGGCCCGTCGAATGACCGACGACTTGAAGTGGTTACCGTTAAGGTGTAGCTGGTGCGTGCCTGGTGGCACTGTGTGTGGTATAGCGTCGAGTCCTCGGCGTGAGCAGAACACCACCCGACTGGATCGCCGGCAGAAACACGTCTCCGGGCACCTTGCTGTGTCACTCAGCATCAACGTCGTCATGGCAATCGCGACCCGAATGATGACGATGCACATCGTCTTCACTTGAATCACCGAATCACTTCGTGTGTGTAGCGATAAATATTAAGCTTTTCGGCATTAGCAATTTGACGAACTGGTAGTTACCAACGTTAGATCGATACAACCAACCCAGGTTGTCATTCAAAGTCGACAAACGATGAAACGATATCGTTTAGGCGTCCAAGTTCAGCGTCCGCAGCCATACAGCGTAGCGAGCGTTGTGTCATTTGTGGCGACGTCCTCTTAGACTGTTATCGCATGCAGACGAAAAACCAATGTTGATTTAAGCAGCATTTACACGTGTGTCCAGATCCATAATATCCTGATAGTTGTATGCACATGCAAACACCCCTACTGCAATGTTTTCAGAATGCATATGCAACACCTATCGCCGCTTTTTAAGTGCTGCAGAAACACGCTGTTCGTGAAAAGCGAGCTTTTATTAACTAACGTCCAATAGGTCACCCGTTGTCTCTAATAATGTGATTCAATCGCAGCATCGTAAACTGACACGAAGAAATCCGATCCCGTCGTTGGCCCACAGAACGACGAACCGAGTGAGACGCTGCCGATAAAGACGACGATGTTCCCAGCAGTAATCATGTTGTCTTGGCTGCTAGCTGCATCGCGGCAGCTCGTGTACGTCATGCAGTAGTATTACGAAGCTCTTCTTTCTTCGACGAATTTCTTGATTCTGATTCCCATTATAGGGCCTAATGTTAATTTTTACGTCTCCTTCCGTTGACGAAGATCTAGCTACAGACACTTTAAATTTACTCGTTCTTTTTACTCCTGATTAATGCTAATAATAATTTAATAATAATTCTTATTTCCATAGTTTATTCAGCACTCTGCAAGTCATTATTTTGGTTACTAAATTTCGTCACAAAATTGAGCAACTTTCAAAATTCTATTTAGAGCGTAATGCAATTGCAGAACGGCATAATTCGATCATATAAAGTATTTATTTTATTTCATTTATTTATTTGTTAACTCTGGTATTGAATTCAACACCAGCATAACACAAATATAATGGCGAAAACGTATTTTTCGCTCGTATCCTTTACTGTCGACTGTCGTAGTCATCAACTTCATCCTTGTTTCAGTTGCCTGTAATTACTATGTATCACAACAGCACAGCGCCTCTCCCCGGTCATCACTTGCATTTCAGTCGTTATCACCGTTCTGCAGTCGCGTGACTGCTGCATATCGTACTCGATTTACCGGCTCACTTGACGACTCCACATACTCGTGTCTTGAACCGTTTATTGCCAGCCATCACCATCACCAGATGTCTTTAAACAACCATTTAAGTCTAGACTGTTCAAGAGCAATTTCACAGACACACCGCATCTTGACCGACTATGTAGCGTACTCACATCGTTCACTCTGGACACTTCATCACGTTAACTGATTGTATGCACTGTATAAACAATACAATTTAGGCCACATCGAAAACACAACGTGGCATATGCATAACGCGGCTTACTCTGATCGATGGTGTCAGTCTGTCGCCTGGCTGAGCTGTGCAAAAACGGCTAAACGGATCGAGGTCCTGTTCGGGGTGAAGACTCTTGGCGATGCAAAGCATGTTCTATCTAGGGATCGCAATCCCGGACTTGAATTTTCAAACCCGGGATTCGGGATTGTCGAATTCTCAATCCCGGGATTCCGTCGGGATTGGCGTAGTATAGTTAAGACTACTAAAATTGCCAAGTGGGTTACGGTATTCGGGTCGCTATTTTTGAACTACAAGTGTGTACGATCGTGCTATGGATTTAGTCCTGATGTGTT
>Ga0126335_1000873_pt1 | contig 15719 bp, 11 predicted proteins | sample OlaspJWI45metaG_FD_108409 | JGI IMG/M metagenome (GOLD analysis project Ga0126335, IMG submission 108409) | Marine gutless worms symbiont microbial communities from Oahu, Hawaii - Olavius sp. 1 OAHU.JWI-45 metaG | ecosystem: Host-associated > Annelida > Digestive system > Unclassified | place... | reverse complement strand
TTTTCAACTATCACAACTATCCTACTTAATTATTATTTCTACTAGTGCTGGAACTGTTACGACATTTTTCGAGTACAGTACACAGCAGCAGTGACAGTACCGGGGGGTAGTGGAGTTTCACATCTTCATTTTTAACGTTAACGGCAAAAAATGAATATACTTGAGATTAGTAAATCGTCATCAGCAAAAACCGAATTTTCGTTTTTTTTCGGTATTTTTTCCGTCGGTTTTCGGGTTTTTCGTTTTTTTTTTCAATACCGACGTCGGTGTCGGTTTCGGTTTTTTAAAATATCGCGATATCGATTCGGTTTTCGGTTACCGACTCGGCTCTAAGCTGCTGTAGTGTGAACTGTATGACAAATTTACTTATTTAGTGAAGAAGCGATGGTGCCACGTGGGACGTGTTTATGTTTTCAAACCAAAGTCCGGTTAATGTAAGGTGTAGTAAGTGGATTTTGTAACGTCATTACAGTGAATGTTAAGTCAGTTTCGCCAATAGTTAGTTATGGGGGACCTTGAAGATTTTGTTCCATATGCTCATTTTGCGACCCAGGCGATACACGTCGGACAGGAGCCGGAACAGTGGGAAAGTCGCGCAGTCGTTCTGCCGATCTCGATGGCAACAACTTTCAAACAAGACGAGCCGGGAAAACATGCAGTTTGTATATGTTTTATGCGTGACAGACGGGGGCATACTGTCAGGTTATAAGTGCAGTATTTACAGATAGAACTGCCAGATGTGCACACATTAGAATTACTCGGCCGCTGAATGACTGCTATATACTGCTCTCGTGTCTGAATTGCGCCGATTAACATACCTGTTAAATGTGATCATTTCCGAGTTAGGTACTGAACACGGCTGAAAGCCACCACGAAGGCGTCAGGTCATTACTGCGTACTAATCGACATATCTGCCTTGACCGTAAAGGTCTTTTTGTAATCCTCCAAACGTTGGTCCCAAATTATGAAAACACAAAATGTGTATGCTTACCGGATTTGGCTGATAGCTGTTGTGTGCCTAAATTTCGTTTGACTTAGGTTATGCAGTATTTGTACTTTAGGCCACTCTAAATAACTAATGGAATGTAATGTAATGTAATCTCGGCTGTATGATATTTGTTTTTTTTGTAAAAATACAAGACAAGGATTATTGCAGGTAGTGTAAGCCATGCAGTGGTTATATAGATGTTTAAGAGGACTGTTTGGTAGTTGAGATGTTAATATTTATAGTTAATATTTATATTAATAGTTACCAATATTTCTGAATGTTTTAGTTCCAGTTTTAAAAAAATACCTCATTGGTCTTTACCATGTAGTGTAGACTTTGGTATTGGCTTAGTTCAGTAACCTTTGTTCACTAGTTTTTTGGTTGATTAAATAATTTATTATTTTATTGTACAGGGATATGAATACAGCCGCAGTGGAAACCCAACCAGAAACTGTGTTGAGAAGTGCATAGCAGCACTGGAGAATGGCAAGCATGGTAAGAGTGCTTTTGAGTTCTTTGTTGTTGTTTCACAGTATTTTAGATGGATAATTGTGGCACTAAGTTTGCAGTATTTCGGATTTCTTTAATGTAGCTGTAATAGCTTAACATTTCCAGCACCGTATTGCTTAATTGCATCAACATGTATGTATTTTCAGTTCTTCTCTTGCTGTTGTATTTTATTGCAATAATGCATAGTCAGTAAGAAACCACTGGTTAACATAACAAGAGAAGAAGCTATAAAGTAGGGCTGTCAAATTAACATGTTGAAGAATTAATCGCGTTAAACAATTAACGCCGTTAAAAAATTAACATGCTGACAAAAAACTATTACTGCAAGCTTTGCAAAATCGAACTACACCAGTCTGACTAAAATATGTGGGGACGCCAAGGGCAGTCGCAGAGCAGTTAATTGCCGTACTGAGGGGACCAGACTGTACTAAGTAAGACATTTGTCTGCCAGTGTGAGCCATCCACATGCTGGCTGCATGAACTAATGAAACCAGTAGCCACTGCCAAGTTTGCCATGCAGTAGCAGCTTACATAACAGTCGTATTATTTGTTATTTCATGTGTGTGCTGCAACAGGAATGACACAAATACAGTGTGTGTTAAACGTGCAACGATTAAATATCAACTCATGCATCAACATGGTTAAAAAATTTAATGCCTCGACAGCTTTACTAAAAAGCATAGGAAAATGAAAACTGAAACAACCAGTGACAGTAAATCCGAGTCGGTTTTTTGCAGCATACTTGTCGTTCATTTCTTTTGTACTTGTTTGAGTGTATCAGTGGATGTTGCATGAACTTTTGCAGCATTGCTATTTTCAAGTGGTCTTGCGGCAACAATGGTGATCACAAATCTGTTAAATGCTGGCGATCATATCATCTCTATGGATGATCTCTATGGAGGTTAGCCATGTAAGTTTGTTGTAGTGGCAAGCATGATACGTCTTGTATTTATTGCAGGCTGAGAAAAACTAATTTGTAAATAATTCAAGTATACTTTGTCAGCATCTAATGGACTGGACCCATTGGGAGTATGGACTTGCATTTGTGGATTTATGTTCTATTAATACATAACATGTTTCAGGGACCAATCGATATTTTCGCAAAGTTGCCGAGCGTATGAATATACAGACAGCATTTGTTGACATGACAAATCCAGAATGTGTTCGAGCTTCAATGAAACCCAGTACCAAGGTTAGACTCTATGGCAGCGGTTTTCTATCACAGCCTATGTTGTAAATGCCTGATATGTGGGTGGTATGGCCAGATGATTAAAAGATAAAAGAGTTGTGCTAAATTTCGTTAGGCTCAGTGTTTGTGAATGAATTGTTTTTTGCAGTAATTGTTTAGATTTATTTGTGACAGTTTGTTTTGGGGATAATTTTTTGGATCGTATATTTTCTTGTCTGGTGAGAGTTTGGTCGTCAGTTGCAGTTGAGTGACTTCAGAGACTAGCTTCCAAACTGACTTTATGTGTGTCAAGTGATACATAAGACTCTACTCACTTGCTGACTTGCGTAACATGGAGAAATATGTACATGATGTTTGAGTGCATTGTATCAGTGTATCGTAGATTGTATGGATCGAGACGCCAACCAATCCGACAATGAAGGTTGTGGACATTGCTGCGGTCGCGAAGGTGGCGCATCAGCAGCGTGGGGTCATTGTTGTTGTGGACAACACTTTCATGTCGTCATACTTCCAGGTCCATGCTGAATACGATGTGTCGACGGTTTAACGATTTCTCGTAATTTTACAAGCTGGATGTAATGTGTACTTTATGAGAGGCTGCTATGAGATTCAAAACGTAATGTTAATGTGGCAGCACTAATATGAGTGACTAAGTAAGATAAAGTAAGTAAGTGATTAAATAAGTAATAGTATTTCTAAGTCACGGATGAGCAAGTAGTCACATTATTAGGTAATTATCAGTTCTAAATATTTGCGAACGACATTATGTTGTTGTACGTCATTGTTGTTGGTTTATTTAGAGGTTTTATTTTTAACTTTAAGAGAACTATTTATCAAACCCTTTCAACGCTTTTGAACTCCTCATTAGGAAAGACGTCTGGCTGGCAGAATATGTCATTACAATTGTGGGACTGTGCATGCTTCAGAATGACTGAGAAAAAAATTTAAAGAAAAACTTTGTTGTAGCATTTATTTTTACTTGGAAATGAATTGCTATGGTAATGTCATGCTCTATGGTAGGGTTAGTAAGTAAATTTTCATTGTGTTTTACACAGAGGCCACTGGACTGCGGAGCCGACATGTGCATGCATTCACTCACAAAATACATGAACGGTGCATACCACTGACTAATGTTGCTGTCACTTGCCGTCGGTGCTAGTGTTTTCTGTCTATTTTGTCATTGACATCTACTCGTAAATCTGCCTGTTAGTATGAGAGAAGTTCAAGGTGGAAGGCGAACAAAAGTTCCAACAAAATTCATGTATTAGTTTTTACCACACCTTAAGTATTTCGCTGCATTACCTTGGTACCTTGGGAAATTTAAAAAGCCTAATTTGCCACTAATATAGCCAAAAAATTGTGAACAAAATGCATTTGTTTTTACATGCACCCATTTTAGTGCATCTAGCTTACTTACTTATTACTTGCTTACTTGTTAGCTTAGTTTTTGGTTTTGTTAAACATTCTTTGAAATAACAAACAGTTTTGTGTAATTAGGCTACAGTGATGACAGTGCCACCTCACACGCACATGCGGCACTGTATGACTTCTCAGTCAGGCAACACCTCTTTCATTTGCTGAGATCAGTGGTCACTGAACAGGCCTGACGTCAGTTTCGTCTACTGTAAGATTTCATGATATCATGCCGCAGAGAGTTCATCAGTCATTGGTGCATAACATTGATGAAGTGAAACAGCAGCACTTGCTGCTGATTCTTTGCTACAGAATGGACCATAGCACAGTTGATGAGTGGCGTAAGCATCTTCACGCATGTGTGTGGGCAAATGGTTTACCCTTTAGCAGCTATTGAACTATTGAACAGTATCGATAGCTGTTAAAAATGACAGTTCTGTCTTGTGGTTTATGACAAGTTTTTAAGTTGTTAGATTCGTAATTTTAAAACAAATTAGGCTTTCTAAATTCCCCAAGGTGGTGATCAACACATTTTAGGTGTAGTAGAAATTGATGCAGTGTTTTGTTGTAAATTTCATTCACTTTCTAACAGTAAAAGAACAGTCACGATTGGTCAACGTTTGACAAAGTTAGAGCCAAAATAAAAGTGGAACCTTTTTTATTGTCCACAGTGTACATGTATTATTGGTGTGCAGGTCATACAGACGTGGTGATGGGAGCCGTGATATTGAATGATGACAAGGTCGCTGCACAGCTACGATTCTTACAGAACGGTAAGCAGTTCGGTTTCATAATGCATGCGCAGTTTGGCATTTTTGCTGTATATGAATCTGTGCTACTGTACGAATCTGCTTTGATTGACTGTTTTGCTTATTTATTTTTTATTTAAACTGGCAGCATTGAGTATGGACAGCGGTATAGAGTATTTATTTCTTTGCTCATCCGTCTTCTGTCGACGCTTCCGTTCGTCACACTGTGGCATAGTTGGTCAAGTTTTGCAAAGGTTTGGGTGTTCACGAGCAGGATTCATATAAGAATGCTGGGTTGTCCACAGACAGACTGGAGAGATGCAATGAGAGACCTGTCCCCCTGAGGCAGTAAAGACCGACCAAAATTCATTTTTTTTGGCGCCAAGGGTTTTGTGTTATGTGTTCTTGTAAGATTTCATATAATGCTGTGTTAGTTGTGTGTTGTTGTCAGCGATTGGTGCAGTGCCGTCACCATTTGACTGTTTCCTTGTCAACCGTGGTCTCAAGACATTGCCTGTCCGTATGAAGGCACACATGTCGAGTGGTCTTGCCGTGGCACAGTGGCTTGAGGCAAACCCACGAGTCACAAAAGTCATTCACCCAGGTCAGTGACTTTGAGTGGCTTAAACCATGTCCTTTATCAGACAGTCTTTTCAAGGAGTGGGCCCTGAGAACTGTAGTTGTTGGCTGGGAAGGTCGTTTGAGATATGACCTATAATGCTTCGAGTGGGACGTTAAACTCTACCACTGCTGCTGCTACTTGTCAGGGAATGCAGCATGATTTAGTCACTCTTTGCCACGATTTTGACTGCAAAAGAGTGATGCAGCTGCATTGATATGAAGTTGTGAACTAACTGCAGTACAGCGTCGCTTTGTTTTTGTTATGTTATGAGAATTACGTGCTCTGAGAAGCTTGAGTGTACTTGCTGTTGACGATGACAACGACTAGACAGTTATGTAATTGAAATGTTTTGATATAAATAACGTGAAGGACTGAAGTCGCACCCACAGTACGAGTTGGCAAAGAGACAGATGAGGGGCTATAGTGGTATGGTGACATTCTACGTCAAAGGCGGCGAGGAAGAGGCTCGCAGATTCCTGAGCAGCCTCAAGGTGACGCGATTCTTCATTTATGCTGCTTGCATTCGACGTTGCTGATTAGAAGTAGTTTGCTTATTTGCCAGCCAGTGTCCTCTTAGCTTTTTTGGTAATCCAGCACAGGTCACGAGGCTGTTCTTGAGTTATATGCAACTATTTCATTTTTGCCAAGGAAAACGTACAAATTTGTCTTAGTTGTATTTTTGTATTCAGCAAAACATTACGTTGCTTGTTACGATGCTTAGTAGTAGTTGTTTGGTTAGTATTGTTTTCTGACCAAGATTATATTTCTGTTACAGATCTTCACACTCGCTGAAAGTCTTGGTGGTTATGAGAGTCTGGCTGAACACCCGTGAGTCTTTGTCTTTGCTGCTGTAGATTCTGCGTGATAGGCACTCAGGTGAACTTAGTAATCTGGAAACACATTTATATAGCATGCCTGATGCGGTCACCAGGTTGCCAGTAATAACAGTTGTAACAAATAAGCAGTTATATTTCATGCAATGTTTGTTTTCAGTTTACGTTTTTTACAAATATTTTCAGTCAGAAGATTATTGACTTTATGTAGAAATGCATGATAGGTCACAATAATATGTGCCCACTGTCCTCCGGCAGACGACATCTGAGTAAGTAAAAAAGTAAATAAAAAGTGGATTTTTATAGTGCATAATCATGTACACCTCTAATATGCTGGACATACTAATACTGGTTGAAAAAGAATATCTTCAATAACTGTTGGAATGTGGACTCGGTGCAGTCGGAGTCTTTGAATTGGTCTGGAAGCAAGTTCCAGATAGTGGGTCCGGCAACTGAGAATGCCTGATGGCCGAGTGTGCTACGTCGATAGCATGGTATGGTCAGTAGGTAACGACATGCACAACGTAGTCTCTGACAACTGGCGATGTCTGAGACTGAAATGCAGTCTACCGGACACTGTGTTGTGAAGACATCGGTGGACTGTTACACCAAGCTTGTACCACCCGGTCTTCCACATCCAGCCATTGCGTCGGCATGTAGAATCTGAGTTCTGATGACTGTCTCATTAGCGATTACAGTGACAATTAATTATCTGACTGTTCCATGCAATATTGTGTATCACAATTGTCCACAATCATAAGCACACTCGTGAACCAAGGCCTGGTCATCTTGTTGTGAGTTTGGTGGTCAGCATCAGTGCAGTTGATTGCCTGGAAAGACTCGTCTCCAAAACGACCTTTTATGTGTAACTCTTCTCTATTGAGCTGACTGAATGTGTGTGCATGTACCATGCGCTCATGTCAGAGGTATAATGACGCATGCATCGGTCGCGCGTGAAGAGCGAGAACAGCTTGGTATTAGTGACACACTCATCAGGCTGTCGGTCGGTCTTGAAGATGTCCAGGATTTGATTGCCGATCTTGACCAAGCTCTGCTTGCTGCGGTTTATTGGATTTATGCATTTTTATATGAATTCTTATACGTACTGTAAATAAAGTCTTTCTTGAGCCGTGTGGGCCCAGTGTTCTCTGCTTTTTAACTCTGTGCCAGAAAGTAGCTTACACTGCAAGACCACATATATGGTGGCATGTCCAAGGCCGGATGAACCACTGGGCCCCATATTTGTATGTATCTAGCTTATGGCCTTAAATTAATCTGGCCCTGGGGTATCAGTTTGCTTTCCAGCTTTCTCTTGTATTCGTCAACCCTCCCACCATAGGATAGCCAGATAAAGTCGACCTGTGATAGATGGTTACCATTCAGATTATTAATGCAGTAACTGTTTTGCTCCTATTAAGCAAAACCAGTAACCAGTAGGAACTGTGTGATGACTTACGAACACACTAAGTTCTAGTGATGTTGAAGCTTTAAATTTTTTAATTGCGTTAACATATGCATTAATATTTTAAATCATGCGTTGACGCACACTGTATGTACTGTATATATGAAGACTTCTGTCATTCCTATTGCAGTAAACACATGAAATATACGACTGTTATGTAAGTTACTATTGTATGGCAGTGGTTATTGGTCTCATTAGTGCATGTGGACAGCAAAGGATGGCCTACATTGATGGATGACGATCTCACTGAGTACAGCCCAGTCCACTTAGGACAGTAATTAACTGCCCGGTATCTGTCCCTGTCGAGCATATTTTAGTCAGACTGGTGTAGTTCGATTTTGCGATGTTTGTAATAGTATTTTTTGTAGTTTTTTGTCAGTGCATTAGAATTTTTAATGGTGTTAATTTTTTTGTCGCGATTAATTCTTTAATGCATTAACAAATTAACTTGACCGCCCTACTAAATTCTAATCTACTGCTCACAGTTTTGGTTTAACTGGCCATTTTTATGTGCTTAGCAGATATGTGTGTGTTTGTTGGCAAAGTGTAATTGCTGTTTAACTGCAGCGTTATATGGTTATAATGTGTCAAGTGGGACGTTGAGCCTCTACTCACTCACTTTATAATGGTTACGTGTATGTCGATATGTTTGACGCGTGGTGTGTTTTAGGTACCAAAGGTCTGATGATATGACGTCTACCATCTACTCACTCTCATCTCTTCTCATTGTGCATGTGGTGTCTGGTGAACCTTTTGTAACAGTAATTAATGGCAACATATATATTGCTACCATAATTGTTGTAACAGCATGGTGAAGCATGTGTATGTGTATACGTTAGCACTACAATGTGCACGGAGCATTGTCGCATCACTAACCAAAATGTTACGTTCCTATTGATCCAACTTCAGTCATGTCACGTTGGATATAATCGGCTGCTTCACTCGCTAAGGCTTGACTGTTTGACATATTATGTCAAACGTTTGACATTTATTTATAATGTCCAACGGTAATTACTTTACGTAAGTTTTTTTCTACGTCAAACGCTGAGAAGAGATGTGGGTGGAGCTCCCCAGACTCGTATGTGGTGTAAACTTGCTCGTTCGTTGTTAGTCATTTTTTGAAAACATACAAACTTGTCGATAATGGGATTATTTATTTTCACACAAATTATGAAAATATCTGTTCTGGCAGCACCAGAGCATCCAGTAGTAACATCCAGTTGCGGTTGTTTGTTAGATGGCTAACTGGTTTGCCAAAATTATCAAGGTTGAAACTTTTTTATTTTAGTTATTGATGCAACAAAACTGATGATGCGTGATGGTGATGTGTGACATGCTAATACATTTGTCCCTCAGTTGATATGTGAACACTCGGGCTGTGCCGTTGTGTGACATTTCAGCTTCGGGACATATATATTAGCATGTCTCACTGGCCATCATGCGTCACTTGTATAGTATGTGATTGCTACAAGTGGTGGCCATTTGCTACTACTAACTAATACTACTCTCTCAGGCTTCCAGCGTCTGTTCAACTGGCCAGTTTGTGATGGTGGCCACCACATTATATGCTGGGTCCCGCAGACTCTGTATCCCAAAAGCCAATTTCCCATTTTCGGGTTTCGTGGACATTTTCGGCTGTCAAATGTTTGCACTAATTACAGACCATATTTGGCAAATAGTTGTTACTGTATATGAACACAATGAAGGGTGAAGGTCTGCATGCACGTAGTCTGGCTTTGGCTGAATGGTAGGGATGGCGTAGAGTAAATGCTAAGTTAGGGGTGAAGGAAAAGTTCATTTTTGACTAAAAGCAGAATGTTTTGTGAGAATTTGTGTGACTTTTTGGTACGTATTGGTGTTTTTTTGTTTATATGTCGTAACGTTTTGATGATGTATATATCTGCTGGTCCATTCCTGTTATTATTCCGGTATTACGTATATATGACCGATGGTTCTGTGTGATGTTGGTCTGACCACGATGTTTACAAACTCTGGAAATATGATAAATGGAACAACCAAAATCGACTTTCTTCATAACTGTGATAATTGCAGGCTACAACTTAGTAGTGACAGCTGGCTGAAACAACATAAAAGTCTACTGGAACTTTGGTAAAATCTGTCAGGAAATATATGGAAAATTTGTTTCGTTGGATCTGTTGACACCTTGTTGTGATAGTGTCTGTTTCTGGACTGTGATAGACGTTAGATGACTTCTTGTAATTCCATCTCAGACGTTGTAGCATAGGCGTCGACTTGGGGAAAATACTGGGAGGGCTTGCCTCTGTGCTGTCTATACCTTTCTCCCCTCTTTTCGCTTTATCCACTCTGTTCCTCCCCTGCCTCACCCTCCTCTATAGGACTGTGAATAATTGAATGCTGAATTAAAACCTAAATTTATGTGCAGTAAGATACAAATGTGGATACAAAAATAATGCAACAATAAGATGCTGCTAAGTGAAAGTTCTAGAGCCAAATATGATGGATTTTATGCAATATTGTGAGCGAACAAGCCTCTTGGGCCTTTGCATCAGTCGGCGCCTGTGCATTGTAGATAATGTTGATGCACTGAGAAAAGCTTCACTGGTGGGCCAGATATTATCTCGAGTTCGACATTTGTTTTAATTTTATTTTAATGTAATTTTATTGTTTATTATTAGGCTACATTGAATGCATGACATGCAGATTATTGCTAGCAATGTGTCTGGTGTCTGTCCATCAGTCTGTCTGTCACGCAGGGTCCTTTGGTGCAGCCTTTGCGAAATCACTTTGGCCTTTTGTTTGTTAGTCATATATGATAAAATAATGTTCAGAGTGTAGACAGCATATCATTTTTGTAATCAACATAATAAGTGCCGTTAAACACAGACTTTTCCGTGTGATATGTATTTCACTTGAAATCATGTTATTGTTTTTCATTTTATCACCATCTTCACTTTTTCGTCGTGTTATTCATGTATTGTGCTATCAGTTTTTAATGCAATTGTGTTGGCAGAACATGCTGTAAAACTTAGCTGACATTGGACAGCTTTAAATCCAAATATCAGTTTAATATATAAAATATCATTAATTTACATCATAGTGCCAACAGATAAGTATGGAAAAAATTTATACGTTGATGACTGTAACAACTAGATTTCATAATAAATATAAAAATTACTCAGTGGTAATGGGATTTGATCTTCATGCACTGCAAGTATGATTAGGTTGCACCTTTGTGTGTCAGAATTTTAGGACATGGGTATTCGATGTTGGATGCTGGAGAAGTCCATAGTGGGCTCCAGAGGATATGCCCTGGACTTGACTTCAGGAATGTGCAGCATTTGTAAACTTGCATACAACATAATTATGCTCTAAAATAGAAAAAAGCATAGCCCTCGGAGACGAATCTTAACTCCGCAGGATTATGGTTGGCAAGAAAATCAGAAGTTCGATATCTGGGCGTTAATTATGACAATAGACAGTTGTTTAAGCCACACATTGATAAGATTGTATCAAAAGCAGTTTTTTGTTCTAAGTCAATTCTAAAGGTGTTTTCAGTCACGCAATGTCAACTCGCTCACCAAGCCTTCTGTACATTTTGTGTTAGACCTATCCTAGAATGTCATCTGGAGCCCCATGTTCAAATGTGACAAATAAAATTGAATTCGTTTAACGATGATTTACGAAGCACTTAAATGGTCTATATAATTTGTTATACTGTTGTATGTTAGCTTGTCTTGGTTTAGGTAGTTTTTATTGCAGGCGTATTAAGGCCGATCTCGTATTGTGTTATAAAGTATCTAATAATGTAGTTTGCATTGACTCTGATATGTTCTTCAAGCGTACTTCACGTCACACAAGGGAATAGCATAAGTCTTCATAAATGTTACACTGTCTCTGTGATAAACAGTCATTTTTTTGCGGGCGTACATAGTATTTCATTTGGGAGGGGGCTGCATCCTTGGGCCGTACTGTGGATGGGTTCGGGACCTTGCTTACGCCGCGGTGGTCCGGGAGTGTCAGATGTTCTGTTTTAAATGCAAAATCCTGTATTCTGGTGCAATTCCTGCATGGTATGGTTTCCTAAATAAAAGTCATATATTATATTAAATAGTCTTTTAAGCACGCATTCACGTACCGTTATGTCAAATCTGTTGTTGTCAGTCTTGAACAATTATTGCAAGATTCCGATGATAAATTGTTTCATAAAGCAACTTATGGGAACCATGCCATGCATTATACTCTCCCCAGTCCTCTGGTTATTATTTACGAACTGTTGACCATGATATGTGTGTAAATATTTCAACTTCACAAAGACATTCATTAATAAAGGCATATTCAATGACTGTTATTTTTTCCTTATGCATTGTTTTTATTGTGCTGTGTATTTTCTGTACCGGTATTGACTTAGTTAGTCTACAGTTATTGTTATGTTGCCGTGTCATGCGTTTGTCGTGATTATGTTATACATAGTAATAGAAAAATTAAATAAAGTAGCCCAAACTGTTACTTATTTATTTACGTAATTACCAGCACAAAATATAAACACGGAAGTTCGAAGGCGTGGGTGTGGCACTAATGTGGGATGAGCCTTAATAAATGCCTAATGGCGTAATAATGTCCGGTTAGTTAACTATTGGTAACAAAATAGCTCTTGCTTCAAATGTTGTAACGGTCGTGCCAAATCTGTGTCACGTTGTGTAATGCTACCTAGAGTGAGCGAAGACTGGTTTCCAGCATTCCGTTGCCGTTCCACCGTTGCCGTACCACCGTTCTGCCCTTGCTAAATTCCGTTCTCCCGTAAGTACACGTAATTAAATTCCGTTCCGTAATAGCCGTAACGTCAAAAAATTTGCCGTTACCGTTCTTCCGTGCAAATAGTATCGTAATGACCGTACTTGGCAGCCAATCAGCGTCGCTGACGAATCACCTCTGTGGTATTGAAATACATTAAAAATATAATATGTAATATCTATGTTGCATAGCAGACAAAAATGGTGGTAAACTGGCGATAATTGAGGAAGTACGAATCTAGTGCAGGTAACAAGAATTTAGAAATGCGAAAATCAATGAAAATGCCTGGTCAGATGTTGCTGTAGAAATTGGATCATCGGGTATCTGTAGCAGTAGCACTATGATGGAATAATGATGCTGTGGAATTATAATTTTTTCTTTTGTCACGTTTATGGGCAGGATTGCAGTAAGCAGTGCGGTTTACGGTTGAGGTCAGGGTCAAGTGTAGATTTGGGGTTACAACAACAATCTTTGTTTTACGTCATTGTTCGTCGTTCGTCAGTGGAAACTGATTTCTATCCAATTCCATTTGCATGTTACTCAACGGCAACGGCAGTATGGAATGGATGGCGCAACGGGAACGGCAATGGCAGAACAGCAGCGTAATGCTGGAAACCAGGCATAACATCAAAAAATCTGCTGTTGTCGTTCTTCCGTGCAAATAGCACCAAGTTCTATTTTTCTGTCATGCCCGTAGCTGGCAGGCAATAAGTGTCGTTGATGCATCACCTCTGTGGTATTGAATATATAAACATAAAGTATAGTCTATGTTATATGGCAGACAAAAATGGCTGTAACATCTAATTGGTGACTTTTACATTGAAAATTAATCGACCAAGTTGAAGTTTGCAGTAAACCCATGCTATACAACACGAGGTTGAAGGAATTCCGAGATGCCAAGATTAAAGAAAACACCTGTATAGCTGTAGCATCGGAAATTGGTTCAACGGGTACATAACTACGTATAGTAGCGGTAGCACATAGCACCCAAAATAATAACGTCAGATTGCAATTTTTAATTTTTTTGCATTTACGGTCAGGATTGCGGTAAGCAATGCGATTTACCATTAGGTGTGCATTTTGTGTTACGGTATGAGAGTATACTGCTGGGGTTATAATTTGGCGATATTCTGCTATCGGCAACAGGGGCGTAGCCAAAGGGGGGACATAGGTGTATGTCCCCTCCATTATCGTCTAAAAATATTTTGTTGATTAATAGACTGACAATAGCAGGCTAAAACTGTGCAAAAATACTCTTGTATTGGGCTTATTTTCGAAGTCTACATGCACATTTGTCTCCATTTTCTGGAAACTTCACCTCCAGACCCCCACCGAGGCTCTGCCGCTGGACCTCTTGCTTGTACCCCTATTAGCAAATTCCTGGCTATGCTCCTGACCGGCAACAATCTTTTTAGCTTCGCATTCATTGTTCATCAATGGAAACTGATTTCCAGCCACTTCCGTTTGCGTGCTCCTCAATGGCAAGGGCACTGTCAACTATGGAACGGACGATGCAACGGAAATGGCTAAAACGGGAATGACAACAGCAGAACAGCAACTGAATACTGGAAACCAGGCTTGATGTAGTGATGTGAGGGCAGGAAAATTTCCGGAAAAATGCAATTTTGGGGGGCAAAGGTGTCCTTCAGGTCCGGCGGTAGAAACTGCTATTTTTGCTACACACAAATGACAGCAAATATCATTAAATACATAAATGTGAAGAAATAATCTACCAGAAAGCAGAAATTTTGAGTCTACACTGAGTTCTAATGCGGCATGTTGGAACGTTTGTGTTAAGTTCAATAATGCTGAGTGTATTGAGTCTGTTAGAGTCAGTTTAGGGTTTGGATTAGGGTTATGGTTAGGGATAGGATTAGGGTTTGGTTTACGGGTATGTATAGGGCTGCCGTACTGCCGTACTTCCCATACCAGAAATTACAGTGTGGTTTCCTGTACCGTAGACATAGCCTTTTATATTTGACAGATGCACCTAGTGATCATATTGTATAGCAATCAGGCAATATCATGATACCAAAATGTGTTATTGCTCATCAGTGGCTTTGATGTGCAAATTAAAAAAACCTACATGACATCGATTAGCCATTTCTTCCCGCATAGTTTACACACGAAGGCTCCTTGCAGACTCCAGGGTTCTACGCTTTATCGTTGCTTGGTTGAATGTGCAGTGTGTCCGGGAAAAATTGTATACATTTTTATAACTCCGACAAATAACGTTAGATTTTACCCAAATTCTACACCAACAGTGAAACATCTAATTGCAGACAATTCTCCGAATTTCAGTAAAGTCTGTCAACGTCTGCAAAAGTTACTGCAAGTATAGCAAGGTCACCCGACAACATGAAGTGTCCACTAATGACAACATTTAGACATGTGACTGTGAAGTGCAGCAGTCAAACATATTTAAAGTCTGTGTTTAAAATATTTTCCACGTGCTCAATGCAAGCTTGAAGACGTGAACGTCACTGCCTGGCTGCGTCATTGATGATCAGTTGATCATCTGGTTGACATATTCCCACTCTTCAATAAAACACGACTTCAGCTGGGCGACATCATGAAGCTGGTTGCAGTACACACACTCCCCCAGATACAGTAGTCTACTGGGCTGCGGTCAGTACTGTTGGCTGACCGGGGACTTGGAGCGATGAAGTCTGGTGTTTCACTGCTTAACAGTTGCACGGTTTTCATGTGCTCTTGTCAGGAGTGTTGTTCTGTCAGCAAATGTCACTTTTGGACCAGTGACTGCACTAGTTAACGTGACGGCAACTGATATATTTTGTGGTCAAAATATGAAGATCTCCACTGTTAATATTATTAACAAAATTTTGCTTTTTTTTCAAAGAGATGTTCAGAATTTAATGCACATAATTTTGTCACGATATGTTGAGATATGACATTTCTATCCAATAGTGTTTACTTTTTTTCTCAGACACAGTGTAGTTGTGGGCAGCTAAATCAAGATTTTGTGTTATATGTTTGTCTTAGCAGATGGAAATCTTGTGATATGTAAAATTGAAACGCTAGAAACTCAACTTTACATGAGAAGCTGGTTCATTGAGCTGTGTAGTACTGTGAGAAGCTGGTTCATTGAGCTGTGTAGTACTGTGAGAAGCTGGTTCATTGAGCTGTGTAGTACTGTGAGAAGCTGGTTCATTGAGCTGT
>Ga0126335_1000872_pt1 | contig 15743 bp, 11 predicted proteins | sample OlaspJWI45metaG_FD_108409 | JGI IMG/M metagenome (GOLD analysis project Ga0126335, IMG submission 108409) | Marine gutless worms symbiont microbial communities from Oahu, Hawaii - Olavius sp. 1 OAHU.JWI-45 metaG | ecosystem: Host-associated > Annelida > Digestive system > Unclassified | place... | reverse complement strand
CCCCCCCCCCATCCCTCCTCCCAACTCATTTACATTTTTGATTTTTTGCTCCTTTTTAAATCACAGCGCTTGGAATGCAAGTGGGGTCAATAAACGAGGAAAAATTTCGCACTTTTTGACCCCCTGTGAAAAATAGGGGAGGGCTGGTGGAGATGTCTATACAAATTATTCGTGCCACACATAGGTTCTAAGCACCGATATACTTTTTACCTGGCGGCGATCGGCGGTCTAGTCACACGTTGGACGGTTGACTAAAAAAGAAGCACCGCCGGTAAAACATGTAGCCTCCGGCAAAGTTTTGTGGCTACTGAATATCCGTATAAGCACGCGCGCGACCAAACAACGTGAGCTGCAAACCTTTCCACGAACAGCCGTAAAGTTCAACTCTCATGCAGACAGACTGCGCTCGGACACTGTACGGCAAAAATCTGATCGTTCTGGCAATAATTGGAGGATCAAGATTTCGCATTTCGCTGATGTACGTGTTGCTGTTACCCTGAAACAGCTACAATCAGCAGACAGGCGCGCACTTGTCAGATCGTTTCAGTTACAACTGCTATCAGCCACCACTCGCGTATCGGCGTACAATTTTGTGGTCGTCTGTCTGTCACACTATCTGTCTGCTTATCACTTTCGAAATCCTTGACTTAGAAAGTTTATTTTTTTTGTACGCGTATACATCTTCCTAATTGAAATCTTGCTTGAGTTTGTATATAAAATTCATCGGCTCAAGGTCTAGGTCATACTATTAAAAATGCGTATTACTGGTCAAATGCCCGATTGGTGCCGCCTTTAGTTAACTAACCATCTTATTATACATGTATTTGCAGATACCAGCATTATGACATTCTCAACATGACTGTCATCAGTGTCATCAATTTCATCATTTTTATTACACTAGAATACAATGCACAAATACACAAAATACAAATTGCAAAACTCACAAACACCAAGACTGAAAATAAAAAAAAATAAAATAAATAAAATCACTGTATAGTCTTATTTCACGTGGCGCGTGCTGTATCCACTTTAAAAGCAAACCTCTTCATTGCGCCGATCACGGTATCTAAACCAGACACCGTTCTCTTCTCGTTGGTATTCCAGTAGATAATGTTCCACGAACTCGTAACCCTACACGCAAACAAGTACGTGCAGGCCTACATGTATACACGCATATAATATAGCAATCTGTCATGGAAGGACGAGGTAACTAACACAGAAGTACTGAATCGCACTGGACTAAGGAGACTTCAAGACATTGTAGGAAAGTCAGTTTGTGGAACATATCCTCCAAACGGCACCAGAACGCTCAGCTCACTGCGCAATGGAGGCCCACCAAAGAAGACTTGGCGGTCAACATTTTAAGAAAGTGATGAGTGACAACCACTGATGATACCAACTGTTTCGTAGTTGGAGTTGCTAAGGGATGACCAGAATGTTCTTATAGAGAGTTGGAAAAATCTCTCGGGAAAGCATACGGCTTATAGTACAAAAACATTTTATCCAGACTTAAACCGTGAAAAAGACTATTGCATGTGATGAAATAATGTCAGAGATAATAGAAGAAGAAGAAGAAGAACATTTATTTGCCAAAAGGCTGGTTGCCAGAAAGGGCTTCAGTCCATCAACGCTGGCTACCGTAAACACAAACATTACATGCCGAAACAACTAAATCAATGTCCAGTGTCTAATCACTAACGATAATACAGTACACATTTCACAACTGCCGAGTATTATTTATTTTTTTCAGCATATTTTATTAAGTAAATAATTTTTTACCTGTAGTTTGAAGGAATTTAAAGACCGAATCTGCTTCAATTGATCGGGTAATTTATTCCACAATTGGCTAGTTTTAAACTTTATTAATTTTTTACCAACAGCAGTTTGCAGGGACAGCAAATGTAAATCACTGCTACTTCTAGTACTATAACTATGAACTGCAGAATTTGGAACAAAATAGCCGCCAAAAGCTGCAGGCAATTTTTTGCTCTGATACAATAATTTGTGCACCAACAATAGTATCTGATAATTGTGCAATTCTGGAATATAGCTGTACAGTACGTACATCACGTGGCTGCATTTGTAACACACGTAGAATTTCGTTATTTAAGACCATTAATCGTTTTAGTGACGGCTTAGAAGTGTTAGCATATACTTCAAGTCCATATAATAAATGTGGATAAATAAAAGAAAAATACAACATTTTCGAAACCTCAGAGTTTAGTTTACAACATAACTTATAAAATATGCTTATGAATTTAATAAGTTTTTTGTAGACATAATCAATATGATCTTTCCAATCCAGATTGCTATCAACATAAACACCTAGATATTTGGAACAATTAACCTGTTTAATATCGGAATCACACAGCTTTATAGTATAATTATGATTTATTCTAGCACTTTTCCAAAAAATACTGTATGATGTCTTATCAACACTAAGACTTAACTTGCTAGCGAAAACCAGTTACTCAGTGACCTCAGGCTTGCATTAACTTTCATTACTACATTATCTAGTGTTATGCCATGAACAAAAAGATTAGTGTCGTCAGCAAATAATTTAATAGAAGCATTCCTGTGTATATTGTATTATATATTAATGGATAATGGATCAAATGATCTAGACTATAGTTTTGCTTGGCTACAGAATTAGCAAAGACGAACAGACAGACAGTCACATCAGTCAAATCACGGCTTCCATTCGGCGGTCGATTAGTCGGTCAAACCAATAGGCAGTTTATAATGAGATTATTACGAGACGACGCGAAGCCGCTAGCGCATCTGCTGGCGTATTGAGTTGCGAGCCGAGTCGGTGCCCGTCACGTGTGGTCCAAGCAGGCCACGCACCAGCACCGGCTGAGCAGGCAGCGGGAGTCAATTACTCCATGGTCCCGTGACGCCATCGACCGTCACTCAGCATCATGATCATTCACGTCTTCTTCTTCTTCTTTCATTTTCGCCGCATTTGTAACCACCAGCCGACATCATTCGTAATTCCAGACAGCAACAGGTTGCCGGTTTTCGGAAACATATAAACGCAAAAAAACTTCAGAAATCTCCAATTTTTTGGAGAATGCTGCGTGAGCTGTCTCTTAATATACAAAAAAGTGGCTATACTTGTAATTTAGTAACGGCCTTATCGAAGTGGCGCCATCTGGTGAATGAGTAAAAACAGTCGCAGGCGTGACAGACAGACAGACAAAGTGGCAGACGTTCAGGCTACGGAATCAGTGATCGCAATAGTCCGCATCTCATGCATTCGATGCGGCCTAAAACGTAGCTCAAATGTGTACAAATTTCACGAAATTTTGCTGGATAGCACAAGCTAGCTGAGTCTTGCAGTGAATTTTAATTTAAATTCAAGAGGCGCATGCTAAAACATTACTTTATCAGGGTCATATGTAGATAGATTCTAATTAGCTTGTCGAAGAGAAAACAGTAGTAACAAATCGTCGAGAAAACGCGTCTGTGCACCTGTATAGACACCATGTCACCTGTAGCGTAAGCTCACCTGTCCGTTGCCGAAGCGTCCCTGAGTCTCCACGTGTGTGATGACTTTAAGCCGACCAAGATCGATCTGCAAATACTCCACGACGTCGTCAGCCACTTGCCTCGCAGGACACCACGCGCCGCCGCCGAGCTCCAGTCGAATCCTGCCGCACAGTTCACAAGTCATTGGAGTTCATTCGTAGTTAAGTATACTACTGGGTGGTATGTTCTCGGTCGCGTGTTTGTCTGTGTGACTGTCCCGTTCTGGCTCTGACTTTTGAATGCGTTGACCTCGAAACTTCATTTTCGGTAAGCAAGTAATCTTCATAGTATCTGAACCAGGTTTGAGTAACGAGGCCAAGAAGTCAATGTGGCAAGAAATACGCGTGTAACTAAATACACAAGTGCGTGATCTGCCTCCGACTGACACTGTGCGCACTGTATACGGCTGCTGAAATATATTCATCTTTATTCACCAATTAACACGATAGATACAAATACAGAAAAATACTATACACGAACAATATAGAGAACACAAAGAAAGAAATAACCTTAACTATAACAGTTATCAGTTGGCTGACTTTCAATAAATTTAGCATAACGCTTCGACAACAGCACACTAGGCAATTCACAACCAAACACAGTTTGACATTATTTTGTTTGCGATGATTAGTGGTTTTAGACGCGAATCACAGACATCGAATATTGCTGAACATACATATCGCCACAAGGAGTTTTTCACGTGCATTTCACGTAGCAAATACCGGATGAACTCTTGCAATGGCTTTGACATAATGGCAGCACGACACACGTTGTGTCACTGTGAGTATAAGTCTAAGTAGTGTTTTACGTCCCACTTAACATTCACCAAGTCGTTTCAGCGACGAGTCTTTCCTAGCAGTCGATTGTGCTGGTAGCTCAGTAGTAAAATAAAACGCGCATCAAAAACTCGAAACGTTTAACATGCGTAACTGTCACTGGACAAACGCACAACACAAAATATAATGCCCAGCCTGTATAATAAATCTGGTTCAGTCGTCTTTTACGGCATCCAGTCCGGATACTGAGTGTACTACTGTTACAGTCATGGAGCCCAACGGCGCCGATAAACATTGTACTGACTAGTGAATATCAGCATTCGTGGTATGCAGACAAATTGATGAGAAAAGCTGGGAGAGAAAACCTATCGAATATTGTGATAGTAAGAAGATTGACACTGGTAAGGTATAGGCCTATAGGAATAGATAAACCGGCATGCGTGGCTATGCAGTGGATACCTAATATAGGCAAGAGAAGAGGAGGGCGTGAAAGCAGTACATGGCGACAGACATTCCAGGAAGCTTTGCAGATACGAGAATCAGCTGGGATGGTGTTCGCAGAGTGGCAGTGATCGGAATCGGTGGAAAAGCCTTAACGCCCAATGCCCCAGCAGGAATCGGAAGATCTAAGTCTAAGTCTAATGGTCTGTGTAGTATAATATACTATCTGCGCTGCTGCAGAAATAAGAATATATGCCTACCTGGCACTGGCTGGTGCGAACGACGCATCTGAAAATGAGCTGGCGGTGATTGCTGAGTCTGGAATCTTGCCTGTCTGCATACCAAGAGACGCGCTGCAGTCATCTACAATAACCAATAACATATAGCCTATCTCTGACCAGTGTCCATTCATTCATTCAGCAGTAGCTGACTAGTAACAGCCGCTAAGATTATCGGCGTCGGAATCCAAATGAACGACTAGTTTAAGCGTGAGTCGGTAGACAGCGCTAGCTCATGCTATTCTGTCTGCCCGTCTGTGTGTCACACGGGTGGTCCACGCTTAAACGGTGCAAGATATTACCAAATACGTTTCGCAATGAAAGATAGACTGTTGCCTCTAGTTTTTTCAATGCCAGATTTCGTAGTGTGAGTTTAGGGGTCCATCACCAAACAACGAGCTAAAGAGAGGTACCGCCTGCCAAAAGCGAAAACGTGACAAATCATACGTGACATGTTGGAAATGCCAGTAATACTAATAAAACTAAAATATTATTTTATACGTAAAATGCCCCAAACTATTATATCACGATTTTTGCAAGGACAGTGACGACAAGAGACTGCGATAAATTTAACTATCTGCAGCTGTCGAACAGAGAAGACGATGTAAAACAGAATAACGAGAAAGTAATCAGTGGAATGAATAACGGCAGTGAGATTAAGTGAGTGATGGGTTGTCAAGACGGAACAGTACCGGTACAGACAAAGCACCGACGAGCATACGACAGCACCACTTCACTGGCTCGGAGTACCGCTTCCGCAACTGAGCACTTCCGTGACAGAAGAAAAAGCCAGTAGTGCTTATGGTTGCTGCTGCTGCTATTATTGACAACTGACAGTCTTAACGACGCATATGTATAGGCGTAAATTTGGTTCGAACATGGGGGAGGCAAAGTCGTTCCCGAAGGCAGCGAAATTGCGGTTTAATGTGTGGTCCGAAGATGGAGCACAGCCCTTTCTCCAGAACATTATTGAATTTGAATTTTCCAAGAAAGAGTACATTTTTAGCCCGCTATTTGTGAAATTCTTTTTAAGAATGAGAGAATCTCCTGCTAATCCAAGCGAAAACCGATCATCAGCCAGCCAATTATTGGGGAGGCGTTGCTCCCCAATAATTTCATTACAGGCCCGTGTCCCCGTGCTCCCCGAAGTTTACGCCTACGTTATGATGCCGAAGCATCATAAATCGTAAATGATAGCGAAGCATTTTGATTTTACTTATTCGCTTTTAAACGTCTCCTGACAAATGAAAAGCAACTAGTTAGATACTGTGTATATTAATTTGTTTCTTTGTATGTAATTATTTGCCCGATACAAATTGCACACAACGTACAGTTAGTAAAGACATCAGCGGTGAATTAATAGAATATACTACGCAAGCGACGACAAAAAAATGTTTGACTAATTGCATTTCTTCATTTATCTCGACTAAAAACTGATATAACGACACTCACTATCAATATGAATAAAAGGTGCCGGCACAATCTACGAATATGGCAAATTTCTGAGTTCAAAGAGCAAAACGAGCTAGTTTGGAAGTCGAAATTGTTTCCTGAGATAATTACGAAACTCGTGTAAAACTGAAAAAATGGTCCCTGAAAAATCAACCTGCTGACGTTCTTACATGTACCCGGTATCACAATACAGACACTGAAAGTGCCAGCTAACATGTCAAAACTCGTCAAAATCTACACATTTCAATTCAAAATTGAAACTGGAAAATCTACGGCAAACCCTTTATGCCTCTACCGTGCTGGCCGTCACAGACAGACGCACGTAAGAATCACCGACGGCGCAGGTCGATAAAATATATGCCTCATTCGCTTATAGGCGGGCAGATGCGTACAACGTCAGAAGCAATGACCCGCCCTCGGACATAGACATACATTTCTCCTTAGATCGAACAACGATCATCCACTCTTCTGCTTCGCTTCTGTCTGCAAGCACTTTGAGAGACGAACCCTTTCTACAGCACCGCATCCACAATCCACATGTTCTGTGAACGCTTATAACACGCGCATGCAGACTTTGACGTGAGGAAAAACAACACAGCGAAAACAGTTTGTCGCCGAAGAACATCGAAGACCATCATCTGACCACTGACTAGCGGCACATCACTAGACTCAGAGACTAAAGAACACGTCTCGTCTCTTGCAGCTGAGTGCACGTTATCGTATTAGTGTTTCCGCCTGCAGCACGTCACTCGCTTGTCTGACACTGTTGACACAGCCCGTCGTGTAATGGATAAACACACCGACCGAACGCGCAACAGGTAAAACAACACCGAGGTCTGACCCCGCACATCATCGAGAAATCTATTTACCGGTGTTCACCGAGCTAGTTGTCTCGCGTGCAGATGCGGAGGAAGGGGGCGGCTGCAGTGACGGCGCTGACGTCAGTCGAGCAAATGACGTCGGCTCGAATTAGCGTATACAGAGCCTGCGGCATCGGCAACGCGTACAGACGTCATAGAATTAGCATTATAGCGAGCTCCGCTCCCGAGCCTCTTAGCCTCGACGAAACAGTAAACCGATGACAGATCCATAAAGAAAAAACATTGCGTATGATTATAAAACACACGTGAAAGGTCGAAGGCTCGAAATTCTGGCTTGATAGATTCACGACATGACACACGAGTATGAGTATTATTCAGCCTTTATACGTATGTGCAACCTGAAAACGACTAGCGTATATATGCATAAATAATAAAACTTAGTGTTAGCTAAAAGCTACATTACGGCTGGAACTCGGGACAAGCTTCAGCTCCGCAGCCGCTCGAGTCATCAGCTGTACAGTGTACACTATTGTGATGCTCTACAGCCTCTACTACAAATGTACCAAAATGCACGGATTTAATGTTAAATTTCACAAACTTGCAGAGTGCAATATGTCCCGAGAGCCCATACTGGGGAAGGACTCGTGGCTCAAGCGCTCCTCCCCAGCCCTACTCCATCTCGACTCTGAAATCCACAGTTTTGCTTCTGTATCTGCCCTTCATCTAGCTGCCCTGGCGTCTGCGCCGTTATGAATAATTCTTCCGCCACTGCAAGGTACGATGTACGTAACAACTGCTGGTCTGCAAATGCAACCGACACGTCTGCATAAAGTCTACATGTTTTAGCTCAGCAACGCGCACTACTTAGGCCTAATAAATTTACGACTTTCTGCAACTTAACTCTTACCAAGCAAGCGATTGCTTAGAATGGAAAAGTCTTGTTCGTCATCGCACGGCGCTGTCGTATAGAGGCGCATACTGATACAGCAGCAGCAGCAGCTGCTGCTGATATGATGATGATGATGATGATGTAACTTAACTGGCAAAGATCAAAACCAAGTCGTTTTGCAGCCTCGTCGCTGTTATGAGCTTACAGTTATGGCAGCCAGTCAGGTGTCAAAACGGAGCTAGTGCCAAGCCTACATCAAGCCAGATCGGCTCGGCAATACAAAAACAACAACAATGTACGATAAAATGTCGAGGCAGTTGGAGCAAGAGTGCATTTATCATCGTAAATATTCAAAGGGACAGTGGACATGTCACACGCCTATTGGACTGATTTGCTGACGTTGGCTATACTATACATCAATCACCTCGATGACCGGAAGCTTTGCTGCAGACTTGGCGACTATAGTTAATGACTTACGTCGCTGGCGACGAGCACGCTCGACATTCAGCATCCAGGACTGCATCGAATATTTATGCGAGCCCGACTTGCTTAGCGTCACGCAGGCGCCCGTCACTGCTGCGGAGGCTGACTCTTGCATCTGCATCACCAGCAGCGCAGCCACGTAGCCACGCAGTTCCGGCGTTCTACGTGCTTCATCATTATGTCAACGTTGAGTTTCAAGTAAGTAAGTAAGCATAGCGACGTATTTATTTCGGCTGCTTAACAACACTGGGCTCTCTATGTTTTATATCGTTACAGTTATGTTAGTTGTGCGGAACAGTTTGTAGTTCTTGGCTGTATCGAATGCATGAGATGCAGACTATTGTTACCGTTGTGCGCGGTGTCTGTCTGTTAGTTTGTCTGTCTGTCACGCGGCTGAATTCGGCAGCGCGTGCAGTGTGTGCGGGGTCATTCGGTGCAGCCTTTGCCAAATTACTTTGGCTTTTTGTTAGTCTTCTGTGCTGCATCGAAATAAACTTTATAATTATAAGCCTGCGTATACGATGCCAAATAAGCAAAACGCTCCTGCGACACTGTGCATCAGATTTCTCTCCAAGTTGCTCGAAGGTAAGCTATTGTTCGCATGGGAAGCACCTAAGCTTCCTCAGTTTCTTCCGTTAGAACGCTAATCATGGTTATAATGGTGGCTGTTCGCGAATATCATTATTCTTTTACTTCCACTTCCGCCGCACGTTCACGTTTCTTAACAAATTTACACGAAAAATGAAGATCGAGTCCATTCTAAGACTGTTGGGAATAGCTTCCCCCTTCTTGTCTCTTGTGGGAAATACGCACAAGCCTTATGTGAAATCGTAAGTGCACAAAAATCACCTACGATACGCTACACAGCTGTGAAAGAGAATTTTGTAAGACAGTCACGTTCAGTTCACGCAGTGCAAACGTTTCCATTTAGCTTCTCTGCTTGGCGACAACAATATTCTGATCTTTTGATCTTCAGCACCGTCTGCGTCGTTTGAACTTGAATTTTGCGCTAGTGACACATGTCGCATGCATCACATGATCTATGCTGATTATCAGCGTATGTCAATTAGCAGTTTTTCGTCTGTTTCGACTTTCCACTACATAGCGGTCTTCTCCCGAAATTCGACCTATTTTGCAACGTGTTGACGTGACTATTGAATAAACTTTATTCAACAAAAACGGCAAGATTAATTACAAAGAATTACAAAACAAATTTTAATAACAAAACCAGACGATTTTTTTGTAATAAAGCATTAATTAATTGATTAATTAATGCATTGTTTTAAGGTAAAAATTAGGCCTACAGTACAAATAACAAAAGCGGGCTATGATGACACTACAGAAAATATATTCAGCTTTTATGACGCTACTATCAAACAATATTTAATTTTTTGCTTCTCCAGGTGTGTAAGGAAGCTGTTATATCATGTGCAAAAAACATCGAAATTGTCTAAAGCATGCTTTACTACGACACAAAACGCGTTGGCCCCGTTAATTTGTCCCACCTTGTACATCCACTTGTAGTCGGTGTTGCTGATCGCAATCTCTATAGCCCAAAGCCAGACATCTGCTTACACTGTGAGAAATCGCGTTATAGGCCTGCGTCGTAATCACACAAGATTGCAAAGGCGATACTAAACGTCTAACGGTAAAATCGTGAATGAGAAACATAGCAATATCATTGTTTAAACACATCTACCACATTTAATTAAGAACAACATCACAGAACTACGATAATTTATCCAGCATCTCAGTTAATGCACCACCGCATCATACTGACCTATCCTCTTGTCACTAAGTCGGAAAGCAAATTAATTTCTGGTTGATGAATAGAGATTCGTATAGGCCTAAATGCTACAGCGTGTGAAACACGACAAGCGTGGAAGATTTAAAGCGGTCAATATGTGCTCACCGAGTTGCAGCGCCTGCGCCATAGCGGTAGCGACGGCAAGGACGTATGCTACTATCAGACGGTTGAATGAAGACGTTGTCGTCGTTATCGTCAAGACGGCAGACATTGTTACTGCTACCAGTAGACTCTCAGCATCGTGTGTGCGAGTCGACGGTCGCGTGCGACGTCGACTCGCACGCTCACTGCAGCGCGGCGCAGCGCAACAAGCGAGATGGCGAGGCGGCGTCGCGGAGAGCCTCGGAGAGAGAAACAGGGGAGGTTGTGAGGATAACTGGAGGCGGCTGATGAGTACGGGCTGGAGATTGTGTGGCGTATTGGGGTCTAGCGTCTCACTTAGAGTGCGACATTATGGGATTACGCTGCATAAAGCGTTGATGAACAGATATTCTTATCAAAATCTTATCATTTAATGTGTCAGTGAAGAAAATCCACAAAAAGCAATGCACTTTAGTTCTATGCAATGTAGGCTAATGTGTATACGGTGACAGTGACGGCGCCGTAACAATAGATATGGTGAATTAAGTGACGTCAGTCAATGCACCTTAAGTAGGCCTATACAGTCTCGTCTTAAATGCAGCGTCAGGTTCAGAGGCCAAAGTGACCACGGACAGACGTGGGTGCTTAAGTTCAGCGTCAGGTACACTGAACGTCATTCTTCTGCTTGCATACTCACAGTTTCTAGATTCATTCCCTAGACGCCAGACTGCCGGCGTGAAGGGAAGTCTCCAGAGAATCGCGTTTTGTGTGGATGTCTTCACTCCAACACAGCGCAGCTGTTGACTTGCCGATGCGTCACTGCAAGCAGCTGCCGCCGGCGACGACGTTCAACTGTCTTCGTCGTCGACAGATTCATTACAGCACAACACACGGAGCTTCGACGTGAATACCAACATGATCAGCGGCGGCAGCGACAGGCGACTAGATCAACAAGCGCAATCAACCTGCAGTCCTTGCTCATGACTGCAGTTTCAACCACATCTCGGAATTTGATTCCCGGAAAATATCATCTCAATAGCACGTCGCTGACGAATAAAAAAGTGGTTGCATATTAACCTGTTAGTAAACAATCAAGAAAATGACTGTTGATTATAACTACCTTTTTTCGCGAGACGACGTTGATCCGTCCAGCCGTTTTTGCACAGCCTGCCGGTGTATCAGGCAGATAGACTGACAGTTACACATTACCGCAGTAGTCCGCATGTCATGCATTCGATGCCACCAAATAATAAAGTCAGTGTCGAGAAAAAAACAAAAGCTACTAATGCTGCGACCCGCAAAAATGGTAGCGTACATGCATTATCTCAAACGTGCGCCAGTCACGCAATGTCTGTCATCGCCAAGGGTCTGCAGATGTCGGCGCCAGCTGTCAGCCGACTTTCTCAGTCGTCGAGCAAACAATCGCGCCGTTATTAAGCCGTTATCAAGCCATTAGTAAGCCGATAATGTAAGCTGATCAAACGGGCAGAATCAGCTGTCGCCGTCGTCGTCTCCGAAAGCAAAGCTGAGATACAAAGAGTCAATTTTTACGACGGAAGACTAGCGAGCAGTCTCTGTCGGGATTCGTTTGTAAAATGTAATCAGTGAAATTTCCGTTGTGGCGATCGGCTTTAACACTATACACGAACGAAGCTCGTTGTGCTTAATGTAATTTTCAACGAAAGTACGCATAGTCGTCGACTTGACTATTCACTTATGCACTGCCCAAGAATGCAAAAAGCGAACGTGTGTATAGTCCGCAGTCACGTCTCACAGACGCAGTTGTTTTGTGAATGTCGATATATGTTCGTTAGAACTTAGAAGCAGCGCAAATGCAAATAATGCAAATGATGCTGGAGTGCGACAGCAATTCGACGTCAGTCCGTGTCGCAGCTGTCGGACTATGGATATGGCACGGCGACAACTCGTTCGACGAGCTACGCTAAGCGTCTGCTCTGGTCTGGTCTGTTGTCTGGTCAGCCGTGCGTTACTACTTGTAATCACAGGCGACACATGCACACATGCAGTCTGCGCTCAACAGCTCGCCGCCGACTGACCAAATTAGCATAAATTTTCCGCGCCATTCGGTCGAGCCGAGAAATTATCGTGTGTAGCACGCAGTCAGTTGTTTCAAGGCGGCGGCGGCCACCGCGATCTTGACCTTATAAGCCTACTTTTCATCAGTTTTTGATACACACGCTTTTATTAATACCAATATGCATATACTTTAGGCCTCATCAAATACGGACTATTACGATCGATGATCTTGTAGCGTGATGTGTCTGTAAGTCTGTCTGTCACGCGCCTGTTCCTGTAAAAACGGCTGAACGGATTGAGGTCCTGTTTGGGGTGGAAACTTCTGGGAGCCCAAGGAACATTGCTCCCTTACGGGGAGAGAAAAGGGGAAACGTTGCTCATTGTACTGTATATGTAATACACCTGTTCCGACTCATTCGCCAGATGACGCCACATTCGAAGCGGCCATCGCTGAATTTCTTTAGCCACTCGTTAACCTATTGATAAGTAGTATGCTTTATGCACTTGGTAACATTTTTCTGTTTTTTTTGTCCTCATCGTAGTCACTTTTCTCTGGATGTCCATTCACATCAGTGCTACTATACACATTACATTACATGTGGCAAGAACTCACTGTAGACTTAACATTGCAGCTGCAAGCGATTTTTTTCAAACTGTAGGTTACGTGTGGCTAAGGCTTAGCGATCAGTTGTCGCAGAATTAGCTCTCTTGTCGTACGCAGTCAATGCAGACTGGGTTGACAGTTGCTATAGCTGCTTTCATTATATTCGCATAATCGGTTCAACCTTTCAGTCGGTCGGTGATGTCGCTGCATGTCCAGCTACATCAGTAGTTCAGTGGTCAGCAACAAGCCCAAGCGCGCTTCGTTCGTTGTTCGGATGCTAAATAAAATTAATCGTCCAGTGAAGCGCAGCTGCCCAGGGCAGGGCGGGCAGTCGGTCGGCGGATGTGCGGGGTCGTGCGTGCGGACACAGCTGGCGCGCCGTGGAGCGGTCATCGTGTCTGTCATCGGGGCGGTGACCGATAACTCAAGCGTGGCAATAAACGCTGACAGCAGCCACTACCCCCCGCTTCGCCGTCCGACGACAGACTGCGGCAGCGATTGTCATTACTGTGACCAAGTTGAACAGTCGTCGAGTACGTCGTCATGCTGACGTCTTTGCAGCCGTGCCACAAATAATGTCAACTGGACGATAATGTATTGATGCTAAGGGCTCCCTGTTATTAGTTTCAATCCCTCTTGTCTTGTCTCTCTGTCTGTCTGCAAGAGTCATTCTATTCTATGGAGACATCCAAAATCATTGATCTATAAAGATCATTTTTGCTATATAGGTGCTTCTTCCGAACCGAAACCTTGAGTTCGTATATCCAGGTCATCGGATCAGGGACAACCGGACAAGGTCACCGCTGTAAAAAAGCCAAAATGCAAGTGGTCAGCTTTTGATTAGAAGGCAATATTGTTCTTCTCACGCAAACAAATGTTGTAAACACTGCGAGTGCGACTATAAGTATAGAAGACTTCCTTAGCAAGTCCAATGTCACTGCTCTGGTGATCGCTGATGCAGCAGCTGCTGCTGCAGGTGTAAGAGTAGATCGCCGATGGCATCACATTTGTCGGCGACGGCGTCTGCGGTCGGTCGTTAGCGCAGTCTTTTGTACAGGGGCAGTGCGTGCCCTCCCTCCCGCCACTGGCTGCCGCAACAAAGGCTCGGTCAACACAACAACCGGATGCAAATTAGCGCCAGCGCCTCACTGACCAAACTCGCCGCGAGATCCATCATTCATGCATTGTAGCATAGGCGCAGTTTCACTTTAGTACTGGTAGTGCACGATTTTGCACGAAAAGAAAAGGACATAATCTGATAGATTCTGCATAATTTTTTCGAAGTCTTAGTCCGTTAACGTATCCGAATTCTAAAAAAACGCTAATGCGAAAATGAAATTTAGTCAAACTCTCATTGGTTTAGGCCTATAGTATAGTCGTCGGTGCTGATTTTGATGATAATGGTGAGTAGTCTCCAAAAAGTCTCCAACTGACAAAATGCACTAAAGTCTAGATAGATACATCAGGCACTTAGCACCGAGAGTGGTAACTGGTACATTTCTATCAAACAGGCCGAAATAGCGTCTGTCTCAGCGTTTTTGTGGGGGAGTGTAGCCTCTTTCCCACACACTACGCCAGGTCGACAGACTTCTTTGACAAGCCAAGCGCCTAGTGCGTCACCAACAGCACCTCTCGGCACGCTTCGCGGCGCCCGAAGGCAACTCTTGGCAGACGAGTGTCGGTAGCGTTTGACACGTGTGAAAATCTCATTCACAAACGGCGCTTCTTTGATGAACTGTAGCGCTGCACGGCTGCCCCCGGGCGCCAGGTGCGTGAACGTGTATCACTCATTTTCTGCAGAGTTTCGACGGTCTCAGATCTGCGATCTGAACACGAACTCTGTGAAGTCTGCATGAAAAGTCTCGACTGTCGACTGGAGTTGGAGACTAGCATAGGCTTACACTGAAGACAAAAGTCATTTCTGAAAAAACTAAAAAGTCTAAACTATTTCACACGCTTTTCAACCTCAAAACATCACTATGAAATTATAATTTTATTTACATTTACAATTTCCCAGCCAATAATGGAACTGATACCAATGACAAAATAAACCACTACAAAAGATAACAATGCTGAAACCAAAACAACTACAGTAAACCAAACTACCAAAGTAAACAAGTAAGTAAGAGAGTCTCACGTCCAATTCAACATACAAATAGGTCATTTCGAACATGATCTTTCTAGGTAAGCAATCTCACCAATATAGGCAACCAAACAAACCATAACCAAAACAACATATATCATCAAAAAATAACCTAAAAACCAAGTAACAAAAAGACACAAAAACAAACAACTTTTACTTACGAAATAACTATTAATCCAGATAAAAAATTAAACCTAATGAATAAGGCCTTGTTTAGATGCCATCCACAGTGATGGTTGAGTTAAGAAAATGGTCATTACAAGTAAGTAAATAACGAAATACAAAATCATGCAAAGCTGATGCATTTTACAGTAAACAAAATCATACAGTCATAAAGAAAAAATGCAAACGGATTCACAGTAGCAACATGGAATGTGACTTGAGTACATCAAAATGAAAT
>Ga0126335_1000871_pt1 | contig 15745 bp, 16 predicted proteins | sample OlaspJWI45metaG_FD_108409 | JGI IMG/M metagenome (GOLD analysis project Ga0126335, IMG submission 108409) | Marine gutless worms symbiont microbial communities from Oahu, Hawaii - Olavius sp. 1 OAHU.JWI-45 metaG | ecosystem: Host-associated > Annelida > Digestive system > Unclassified | place... | reverse complement strand
TTTCCTGTTCACAGGCTTTAGAGTAAGTACCACCAACTCTGACTTGGAATTTTCTGTCAGACAGAAATCCAGATATGAAGAGTGGAAGTCGGCCTCGTAGGCCAGCGTCGTACAGATCCTTCAGAGAAACTAGAAATCTATGGCAAGCCATTACTCATCTGTAGGGATGTATTGGATATCCAGCCAATTTTCACTATCCGGTTCCAGTTCCTGGCAGTCAAGAAACCAGATATGATACGGATAACTTTACTTACTTATTACTTCGTTGATTACTCATGAGTCATTCCACGTAAACAAAGAAAAAAGAACTAAAGGTGGTGATTTTTTACTTAAAGTAAACACGTTAGTTGTCAATTTGTCATTAATGCTGACATCTGTACAAGTAACTGTGAAGAACAGAGTCAGTTGACTCACAAGGTGTAGTCGACTCAACTTACGATCTTTATGTCAATATCCGGTACAGGGTTAATTCCAGTTCTAGTCAGATAGTGAAAATCCCTATCGGGTACATCCCTATTCATCTGCCACAGTGGTCGATCACATAGACATGGACGGATGAACAGTGAGTCCCGAATGCATACTGTTGCTTCTGCCTAGGCATGCAAACACATAAAAAAAGATAAAGAAATTGAAATGTACCTGGAGAATATAGCTTTGCGGAGAACAATGACAAGCCCATCAAGCAGTGTTGGACTCAGCTTCAGCAGCGGCTGAACTGACCTCAGCAGTCCATCAGCAGTTGACAGCGGCAACAGCATCAGGTAATCAAATGCTTCACGCAGACGGGAAACAGACTCCAGTATGGCACGTGGATACGACTTTATGGTCGACGTCAACAGGTCTGCATTACCATCATGAAAATTTACTGAAAATGTAATTTTACTTCCATAATTATGTAATTTATTAGCAAAGATAAATATGAGGGACACCAGCCAGCATCACTGTCTCACAGCAATGCAGCACATATATCGGTATCATGAATGGCAGACCACACAATACAGCCCTGCTGGAAGTCAAACCTGTAAGTCTAATGCCATGCCACTCATGAGTAGCAACACAACAATATACAGAGAAAACTTTTGGGAAACACCATACGATGCATAATTAATTAGATGCGATATCAAAAGACAGTTTCCCCTTCTTTCATCCAAACAGAGTGTCATGGTGCATATTAAAAACCATATGCACAAAAAGTTCCACCAAAATGTTGACCTTTCCTGCAATGTCAATTTTGGTCACAGTAAATACTGGATGATACATAGAGAATTTTGACGTTGTTGGATACTGGAAGTCATATGTTACATATTCACATTGAAAATTTACTGCTGACTGCCAGTGAACTGATTAACACACATATTATTCTGGTCTAATGCTTGCTACACTTCATTTGTTAAGAGCCCCCTCCTAAATCACTCAAACACAAAAGGCATATGTTGTACCTATGTAGTGGCTGACAGGTGATGAAGCGCGAGTGACAATCAGGTTTATCAGCTGCTCCACGATGGCAGCACGAGATGACTCATGCACACGAAACGTATCCTGTAGTATTCTGACACCAAGCCGACAAGCTTCCTGTGCTGGAGTCAGTTGACGTTGGCCATCACTTGCGCTGGCTGCACTCACCTTGCCGAAGCATGCCTTAGGTCCGAATGACTCCATCAGAGCAAAACCCAGTTGGACTAAGCCTTCTGTAATGTGGTCCCATCCCACAACACTGCACAGAAATGTACAGATTATTCACAACATCTGTTGCTAGGACATGATCAGTCAAGAGCTAATCGATGGTTCTATTGAACAGTGGCCCAAACGACTATCATTGGTTGTTCGTTCTCATGGTGGACACATTGAGCACTGTTTCTCTTAATTCTGGAAAGTGATTTTGGCGTAAACTTTGTTTTTTTTATGAATTTGTCAAAACATATGTCGAGGTTAATTTTGATTTTGAATAGTTCACTTGCCAACTGCAAAACAAAGAATATTTAACTGCTGCATTCAAACACTGACTTTTGTCATGTAACCAATTTATTTCTGGACATTTTGTTGAAAACTGCATGACTCTGTGGCGTGCAGTTGCAAAAATGAGGTGCCACAAACTTTGTGCCATTTTTTTCGGAACAGCCTGTAAGAACAGTGTATAAGTATAAGTTACAAAAATAAGTATTTGACAAATTAAATATAGAGTACAAAATGAAACAAGTGGCCACAGCAATATACTAATGGCTACATGCATTCGATGCAGCCTAAAAAGTAACACACCTGTTTTTAATAGTTCCAAGAACCTGTTCTGCTACTTCAGCTCGAAACTGCACGAAGTCATGGACCCAATGTGACAGACGATGTCTCTCAGCGTCACGGTAACTGCGACCAATTACCGACTTCAACAATTCAAATATCTACAGCAAGATTAGATTACACAACAGCAACACTACAGGCATTGTACAACTAAACTATCTTAAACATATCAAGCATCAATGATATCTTTGAAAATGACATCTCTATATCCCGTTGATTACTTCCACTGTAATATTTCTGTGATAGAGTCACTGTAATCAGTACAGTTATTGTAATGGCATGCAACTATTCAGTCACTGCACACTGGCAAAACTCGCTCAGCAGGCAGCATAATCTGACGACGACGAAGAAAAGGTAACTATTTGTTTAAAGTCATCAACATATGCATCATCCCAACAAAGCTGGTAAATACGTTAAAATTTTAAAGTACAGAATAAGCTACCATACTGCGTTAGCTTTCAGATAATGAGCCAAAATTGTGCTCTGCTGCGTGCCATGCTTAACTGCCTCACCACATTCCTTACAAAAAATGGATCATAAATTTATAAAGTTCTAAAATGTGAATTTATAAATATTGAGAAAAGACATAAAAATGGTCCAGCAAGATGGACCTCAATCGTACTTGTTCCTCGAAGCTGTGAATGCGACCAATAGATAAAGCCAACGCCACATTGAACGGCGACAAAACATGACGATAGGAAAATTGCTGATTTGTCTACATAGCAAATATTAACAGTGACATATTTAAAACCTGCTGCACATTTAACATAACTTATTAACTAATGCCTTGTGGCAGCCAAAAATAGCACTGCAATTCTTCAAATTTGTATGACAAAAACTGCCGACAAAGAATAGCAGACATCACTGGTAACAACATATGGTCTAATAATAAAGTAGTCAAGTGGACTGGAACTTTTGCTTTTGTAAGCAAAAATTTTTAAATAACCAAAAAGTACAAGATAATTTGTATAGATAACCAAAATATTTCAAAATCAAACTGTGTCTCCTAGACAGCACAAAACTGCGTACTATTGCAGTGCTGCTCTTGACAACACAACAGAAACACTGAAAACGTACAAAAAAAGCCCAAAACAGGCTCCACTGCATACCTCTGTGTATTACACGAAGAAGAACCTGAAGTGAAAGAAGCAACAAACATACCTTAAAATATGAGACAAATTCTCGTCCGAGCTGCTGATCCTGTTTGACAGCAAACGTGACATGCAAGATTACAGTGCCCTCAACATGGCGAAGCTGCTGCTCATGGTAAGCCTCGCCACTCGTCACTTCAAACTGGTCCTCACTGCAACAGCGCACAACTTTACATACCACCAACTGTAAACAAGAAAATGAACTTATAGACTGCTGTAAGCAACACAAGCTGCCTCAAGAGTGCTTCACATCAACACTGTCATGTTGAGCAAGTGAAATTCTGAACAGATGTCATTTCAAATGTTTCTTAAAGAGGGCAGTTTGTGTAATGAGTCGGGCAGACTGATCCATGCATGTGGTGCAGTGACAGCACGACACAATCAGTTGTGAGACCGATGAAGACCTCAGTCTTTGTATAAAAACATCAAATTGTGCAGCTTCTGTCCAAGCCGTATATCACAATGGTTTTTAAGACAAACAAACAACCGTCCATGGTAAGATTTGCTCCTGAAATCTCACAAACTACAGTTAGGCATAGTAAATGCAGTTTACTAGTTAAACAAGGGAATTATTGCTTATGTCAGCTACTGTGATGGTGATGCAATTAAAAATTCTAAAACTTCATAACTATCTACATCTCACCAACACACAAACCTCTGTTCTACAGTGTGTTTCTCATCCTGCTCCACGAAGTGTGTGATCACACCATCGAGTACCATCTTCTTATGACCCTGTGATAGCAAATCACTCGTGTTAACACACGTCATCAACAGTCAATCTCCTACTACTTTCATACCCATCCCACATTTGCATGCGTTGTGTAAACATAAACTGTGTATCTATCATTTATCAGGCACGACAGCAAACCCGTGCAAAATATGGCTCCAGCTATCACACAAAATTTCTCAGAACTTTGAAACACCAACCACTCACTCAAATAAGACCAAACACTTACCACTCAGATCCAGTTGCACAAATGCTGGTCAAATCGCTGGTTAGCTAACCTCTGGTTATCTTTTGACTGGAAGTTAACTCAGATTGCGTTGCATGAAGCAAATTCACCTCTCGGTTAGCTAACCAGCGATTAGACTTATAACAGTGTTTACTATTGGTTGGCAAGTGTCACATGAACTGGTCACTGTGGTAACAGGTTAACAGCAGCCTCGTAGGGCTACAAAGTCGTACATGTATAGGCCTACCACTTTCTCTGCAATCTGACAAACAAAACGATGTTAGCCAACTGCCTTTGCCCAACAACAGCACATTTTGTAACGCTGATGAGTTTATAAAAAGCCAACCCGTGCTTGTCTTGCTCAGCGGTGGTGTTGTAAACGAAACATTACGGTACTAATCAGTCGAATCAATTCACAAATTTTATAAATGATTACGAAGCACCGTGTTGGCAGGCCTATAGCTGGGCAGGCAGATAGTTAGCTGCTGCTGGTTAGTGGAGACAAGCTTGGGCCACTGCATGGGCCACTGTGACCCATCAAATTGGAAGTGTCTACAGTACGAGTACCCATACTGCAATTTTGGATGGACGTACGTTCCCTATACAGGAACTCGTATACAGGAAGGTCCAAAATTGCAGTACAGCAAAGATCAATATTCGTCATTGCACCACTTGCGCATGCACAGAGTTTAATGTTCACAAACATGGCAGCCATTTTGCAGACAATAATGCACAAATTATGTCTAATTTCACCGCTTAATTTGCATTATTTGTAACTCAATATATATTGCATTTGGCATAAAACATTAGAATCAGTATAGGGTTTGGTTAGGGTTAGGGATAGGGTCAGGGCCAGGGAAATGGTTAAACTTTGGGTTGCAGGTATGTACAGGGTTGCTGTATGTACCACAAATATAGCAGACCTTCCCATACTTGGAGGACTGAAATTGCAGTATGGATTCCCGTACTCTAGACACAGCCCATCGAATTAAATCAGCGTGAGTGGCAGCAGCGTGTGACAGCGTGTTGAAAGTTTACGGCTGTTTTGATAGAGCAAGTCATTTTTTAACTTTTTATCGTCAAACATCGTATCCTTTGAACTGCCTAGTTCTAACTGGTCATATTATTCGCAGCAGTCCATAAACAAATGAATGCATTTTTCGTCCAACCATTTTATTTTGCATTAAACCTGTGGTTAGCAATGTTAACCAGAGAATTTTGGTCGATTAAAGTTATCTGCGGTTTAATTCCCGTAGTTTTGTCGCGAACTGTCGCCAATGCAACTGAATTATTGCTAACCGTCAGGCAACAGCCGAGTTGACCGAGGATTACAGTGAACCAGCGTTGGTGCAAGCGGACCTTAGTGACACACAAGTTTCCAACATGCCCATCAGTTAGTGATGCATACCTTTGCTGAGAGTAACAGCAGCTGGTAGACAAGTGGTGGCAGTTCATTCTGGTCAACCTCAGTCAACTGCCTCAGACTTTTGGCAATCACGTGACTCAGCTCTTCACTGGTCAGAGCTATGTCTCTCATCATAGCCATCACATGCAGCACGACATGTGAATTCCACCTACACTAACAGTACGGCATGACTTTTATCTAATGCAATTAACAACCAACAGACTGCAGCTGATGGCATGGCACATCGTCCAGAAATAATGCACTTATGAAAGCATTAATTTTTGCACAAAAATTTGTAAACAGTAAGCTACTGTTCGAACTCACAGTTGGTCCAGTTGAGTGTCCACTCAAGACATGACAACACAATTTCAGTTAGATGGCAATGCCTTAAACAGTCCCCAAAACAACAAACACAAATTAGCAACTAAATGCTCCTTCTGACACATAACCAGTAAGCAACTCATCCGCAAGTCAACTCGTCCACTGCCAACTTGTCCCCAAGTCAAGACATCCCCAACTCAACATGTTAGAACTCGTCAGAGTTTAGATTAAGGTTAGGGTTAGTGTTAGGATTAGGGCAAGGGTTAGAGTTAGGATTAGGGTTAGGTTTAGGGCTTAGAATTGGGGCCAGGATTAGGCTAGCCTTGGGGACAAGTGGACCAGGAACGAGTTGACTGTAAACTAACCAGCAGAGTCAAATCATTCAAGACAATGACTTTAATAATCAGCATTAAGGAGACCTATAGCAACCGAAGATATGACGTGCCCACCCGGACAAAAGCCCACATGACGGCTATATTAGTCTGTGTATAAGGTCTATATAATAGGCCTAGTTTGTATCTTTGTGTAAGATTGTTAGTTGTAAATTAACGTAAATAAGAAGTAGGTCTGAAATGAAGCTTGTTACTGAAAAGGAAATAGGCCTACAGGCTAACATGGCTATACATAATCATAAATATGTCCCTGCATGCATAAGCACAAGTATAAGCAGCGCTGAAACGACATGCAAATGAATAGCAATGGAGTCAACACACAAACTTTCGTCATTTACTAACAATATTCCGAATGTCTGTCTAATGTTACGCAACGCTTAGATGAATGCAATGTCCCAGTGCGCGCAGAACTTCGTCGATGGATTTTTTACTATCGCCGCGATCAATGCCATTTGGTAAATCTAAAAGCTCCATGATTTACACTAACAATCGCTGCGTCTTCTTCAACCTTGTCACAAACAAGTGCAATACTCGACGCTTTATATATCACTATTGTGCGCCGTGTGCGGTTAATCGCAAGTAATTAAGTCGGTACGGTTGCTGCCGTGCCCATTTTACCAGAACGGCGTGACTGGGGTTCACGGAACAACGCTTTGAATGCATTGGCGGATAGGCCCATCACCATCGGTCTCTTGAGTAGAGTCGCTAAGCTGAGCATAAATCGCTCCATAAACTTCTATTCATCTCACCTGTGATCTCTTCCTAGTACGTAGCCTATGGGTCTCACACGGCATGGTCACCTCTTCTGCCTTGGGTGGGCGAATGTCCTAGGTGGTGTGGGCAAATGTCCGGGTGGCACGTCCGGACACCATAGCAACCACACACCAAAAGCTGCATTCAACTGATCCAAATGATTCAGAGACAGCGGGAAATAAAATGGGCTGTATCTCTTAACAGCAAATTGCAATACATACATATAAATAAACGAAAATATACAACACCTGCATGAACAGAGACTATTCAAGATGTGGCTCTTGTATTCACTTCCCTTCATTTCAGTGCCGTTTACGTTCAATGTTTCCTTCATTTCCAGCGTCGACAACACCTTCGGAAACAACTCCAAACACCTGCAAGAACAGCAAAACTTTGGGGATTACATAGGCTACAGCTCGGACATAATGAACAGAGAATATATACTGTGAGGTGCTTAACTGAAAACAATTACAGTACACTACACAGGTCCAGTATTATAACTCTTGGTCTGCATTCATACACAGCTCCTTTAACCCTTTAACCGCCAGCTCCCAGAAATGCCCTGCGCTACAGCCAATTTTGACTATAATAGCAGTAATATATATATTGTATCAAGGAAAAGCGTGTTACAAATCAATTCCAGTGTTCAAAACACGCGGCAGACAATATTAGGCTACAGCATTTTTTTTCAAATTTACCAGTAAGTGGGTAAGTGTGTAAATTTGAGTGCATAAGTGAATAAGTACCGTAAGGAACAACAACGGTTAGTGTCACACCACATTTATTACTCCCAATATCTGTCCTTGGTATGCCACAGTCCAAAACACGGTGATGCACACAGGCCTGGCTTAGTGGGACACTCTGCACAGAATGTCTTCACGTCACAACGTTGACCCTTCTTGCTGCAGACTCTACATCTGGCTTGAGGTTTGGTCCATGATGGTGTTGGTTGGAGAACTGATGGGAAATGTCTCTCCGTAAGTCGCACAACTGACTCCACCTTGTCAACATGAGGTTCTTCGCCAGGAAACAAAAACTCTGCAATTACGTCGTGCCCAAACTGTAAGAATGTTCTTTTTCCGCCGGACTTCTGGTATAAGATATGCGAGTTCAGCATTGCCAGCTGAAGTAGGTAAAACAATGAAACTACTGCGAGCAATAGGCCTATAGTGCTCAACTTAGTCGGCTACTGGGCTTAGTAGCAAGTGGGCTTAGTGGCTTAGTGGGCGTGGCAAAGCCACTCCCCTACAGCAGCAAGCTATGAACGATATAATTATGCTATACACAAAATATCCGTAACGCCAAGCAACTATGCAAGCAATACGCATATCGACGGATATTTCCGTAATGTGGCGCGAGCAATATACTGCAGGCGCCGGATATATCTGGCAGCTGGCGGTGAACGGGTTAATAATGCTCCATCGGTGACTGTTTGCCTTGGCCTGTCCAGAAGTGATTAAGTTCAGACAATATGTGATGTGATAGGTCATAAATGTGACTGTCTAACTAGAGACAAGATGTAAAATTGTGAACCATGACACAGTTGTTGTCCATTTGTACTAATAAAACAACTGAAAATATACATAATTATTAATTAAGACATTCTAAAGCTTCAAATAAAACTACAACAATACAATGTTGCAGATACTGAAACAATAGTAGTCCATTCATACCAAAACTCATGTCTGTGGCCCTAAATTGTTTCTTTCTATGCAACGTGTGGTGCTATCTGACTTGCTATAGTGGACATGACTGAGTGGACAAGCAATGCTCACTTTGAAGTTGTAATACTTCCACTCTTTATGCCTTCGATGTAGTAGTTCACCAAGTCAATAAGAGACGGAGATGTAAACGTATCAATCTGTATGCAGAATGCACAATACATGCAAAACTAGTTAATGTTTAACACTCTGCCTTAAATGTTTTAAATGTTCAAAATGACAGCAGTAAGACTGCTCCAAATTCCGCAAAATATCTACAAATAAACGTGAATGGACAGTCTTCAGTGACGTCTGCTTAGAAGCTTTACGTTTATTCACTAGGTGGCATTCTCATTCAGCCTTGTTAAAAAACCTATACATATATAAATTAAATACACTAAAGAATATAAAAAATATAAAAAATATAACAAAATAGTTAGGCATGTCAAATTAGACTAAGCCATTAGTGCTCTTCAAAACAAATTTTTGCACGCCTGATTTGGAAAAAGCAAATCCGGTGCAGTAGGGATGTACAAGATTCAACATTTGCAGGATTCCAGATACCGGATTTTACCTGATCTTACTTACCAGATTCCGGATTTTGTACTCGTATCTACTGTAAAATGCCGCGTAATGCAATGCAATGATATATTGTGGCATTTCATATCACAATCCACACATTAACACAGCAGAGTGCCCTGGCATTGTGGTGCAGCATGGTTCTCACCTATCGATTCTTGCAATGCATATTGCGTAAGCATGGAGCACGGCAACCGTGGCTAGTAAAGTGTCAACAGTGGCTATGATCGGTGGGTGCCCGCTGCTAGAGGCTGCTAGATTGTGGTAACATCTCCGTGGGTGGCCTGCTATGTACATGCATAACCCAGCCTTCTTGCAGTAGAGGTGTGCGTATCCTTAATTTTTGAGTCTGCATTAGTCCGCAATTTTCATCACCCATCTGCACATGCATCTGCAGCATTGTACCATCTTAGGTCTGCAGTCAGTCTGCATCCGCATATGCAGTTAATTAGTGACAGCATGAGTACTTGATACTTGTTATTAGTTATTACTTGAGAAACAGTGGCATATAACGACTTGATGTCAGTCAGTGGATGAGCAAAATTTATACATCTGCAGTCCACATACTTTCACTGTAGTTGCAGACACTTGTGACTGCTGCAGAGTGCCAGTTGACTACACACAGCTGACCACCAACGAAGTGATTCCACTGTTGGCGGTAGTGGCGTGATGCGTAAGTGGGCATTGTTTGTTAGTGCGGCGGCGGCGGCCACTACAGTGGCGTCCTGTCACCGAGTTACTGTCACTGGTCTGCATCGTTTGTCGAATGCCACAGCTGCGTGTGCACGCGTGTATGCTTCAGTCTTTCTGTGAATGCACCTGTGCCAACGGTGTGTGATATCGTACAATATCTGTGGACCACGATATCATAAAGAGAGCACATCTGCGATCGATATCGCGTAATCGATATGATCGCTAGTCACTATTGCTAGTTTGTGACGTATGAGTGCACTGACTCATGGGAATTCATTGTAATGTGCATTTGCTCTGATGCGATGTTCCCGACACAGCGTGTACGCATGAGTGCATGAGGTGTATGTATAATTCAGTTGTGGAGAAAATTTCTAATAAATAGCTGATTGAGGTTTGTATGTGGCCACTTTTTATTGTGTTTTCATGCATTTTTTTGCCAGATTTTTGTTGCCAGGTTCCAGAAATTGCCAGATTTGGCAAAATCTTGCAGGATTATCCGGCACTGCGGAATTCCCTACTTTTCACTGATGTCAACTAATTATTTTAGTCACCTAAAATAACTAAACTGAACTGACATATAGATAGATAGATAGACAGACAGACAGACAGACAGACAGACAGACAGACAGACCACAATCACAACTACCATAGCCTGCTGAAAGTCCGTAGACTATATATACAAGACCAATAAGCACATCGCATAAATTACTGTAAAACATAGGACTTCAGAAGCAGGCCTGTGGCTTCAATAGCTTGTCATAGACGAACAACACTCCATACAGAATAAAAGACTGCTTTAAATTCTATTACAAAATGTTTGTCTTTAAAACACAAAAAAAACAAACAGTGTCAACCAAAGTACAATGTGAAAACAAAAACCTCATTTAGAAGCAGGCACATCACTTCAGTTGTTATTTCCGTACTCAGGCTGAGAGTCTGAATCAGCTCAATTATGAGTTTCAACACTCGCAAGCGCCTTGTATTGCCATCGTCAGTCACAGCTGAACAGCCTGCAAAAAACACAGCGATAACATTTTTATCGCCTAATATCATTCCCTCAATCACTGCTGTACGTGACTAGGTGAGGGTCGTAGTAACCTATATGCTGACCAAACCATGGCTATGATCTGGGCCGAGCTCGTGGGTTGCCCCAGATCTTCTTCCACTTGCAGAAGCCGCATTTGACGTAGTCATCCACTATGATCAAGTGGGTGTCTCCAGTCCAGTGCAGGAAAGATGCCACTAGAAGCGTCAATGCAGAGTTCTAGGGCTTGGTGTGCAGGCATTTGAAGAAAGTCAGCAGATGTGACCAAAAAGTGACCACGGTCAGCTACTGTGAGTGGCAAATCACCGAGACCAGTCTTCTCACAGACCGCAGTGTTCTTGGTGTGATCAGACCACCTGATGCCCAGGATTCGCCCAATATACAAATGCAAATTACTTACCAACAAATATAGAGCGTATCAGATGTGCAGACTCTCTTCTGCCCTGAGTCAGCGTTTCACTGACAGAGGTTAAAAGCTGTAAAAAAAGACACATTTGCTTCTTAAACAGCCATCACAACTAGAGCTGTTTATTATTTTTTAATCTTAAAAGTTGTCTTCAAAAAATTAAAGGAGAATTGTTAATCAGTTAACAGCAATCACACCAGTACAAAAAATTTGCATCCTGTCTCATACAAAAAATTGAATGCCGATGGTTTCAGGAAAAAAAGACATACAAGGTTCTGTACGACTGAAAAGACACAGGTGTATATAGCAGTGCAAGACACAAGCTTTCAACAGGACTCTTTAATCACCAATTCTTCCCCTCAGTACAAGTCTACACAACAGCTATTCTCAATAAAGTATTGATCTAACACAACTTCAAACAAACCCTTACTAATAAAAACTTTTTTGGTTAAATGTAGCCAAAGCTATGTTCTATATACTTATTTGCTCCCAATGCAACTGCCATGAATAGACGGCCTGCATGACGGCACTGTGTGGTTGTGCCATTGGCAATGTAGGTTTAAAGGCAGGTATAGAAAAAGTAGAATCGCACATAACTCAGCCGCGCATTGAGCGATTTTCTTGAAATTTTGTTGGATCATACACAGGAAGGTCCCCAAAAGATGACACTTGTCAACCTGGAACCGGAAGTAGAATTCTGCTGCCAGAGGGCCCATTTCGAATTTCGTTTTGGGGAATATATCTGCCCGTATATCGTATATCTGCCCCAGATCAAAATATTTTCGCGAAATTTGGTGGGTATGTAGACAATGGGCTCCGTAAATGTGTGGAATGGTCCAAATACAATTCCTTCGAAAATCCAATTTGGTGGATGGCAGCGATGTACCACACATACAACATACTTGCAGTCGATTTTAACGTCGTCAACTAGATCACAATTCTTCGCGCTATAAAGAGTGACATCCTGTCACAACGATTGACGTCATCTTCTTATATCAACCGAAACTCATTCATCAGACTTAAATTATTCGCATTTTCTGCCTAATTTTCCAAGCACACATAACAAAAACAGCATTTGTTTACAGAATGGCAACGTACGGCACTGTGCCATTTAGACTCATTATTTTGTGCCATATGCAGACCATCTATAGCCAACATCTATACCCAACATGTGCATAAGATGAAAACAAATACAATTATCTGCAAACAGTTTCATATATCAAATGATTAGACAAAGCACAGAAACAAGGTAACTATATATTATAACTAGTATTTTAACTACATCATCTGTCTTTACGCCTTTCATGAACTTTGATAACTCCGCGGACTTTCCATCCTTGAATAAACTGATAGCTGTTCTCTCCATTGTATGTTCTAAACAAACATATAAACAGAACAGTAACAACTAAACAATTCACTAACAATTTAGCAGTGGAATACACAACCTTTCAACAAGACTGTTTAATCACTAATACTTTCCTTCAGTCTACACATCAGCTATTCTCAAAAAACTATTGGTCTAACACAACTTCAAACGATCCCTTCCTACTATGAGAAACTTCTTTGGGTAAATGTAATGTTGGCAATGGTTTTAAAACCAAGACTGAAACCGCGGTATTTTGTTAAAACTGTCCAAAAGTGAAACATCAATTTTTTAATAACTGAGGCACGGTTTTAGGTTACATTGATTCTGCTTAGCAAGTGCGATGTCTGTCGGAGTCTATAAACGCTGTACCAACGCCAGCTATCAGTGGTATCTGCATCTCCCCTCCCCACTTGCGATATTATGCCCTGCCATTTGGTCCACTATGTTCAGGTGGCTTGTCTGAAAGTGGGGACAGTTGCTAAAATGACTGCCAACAGACCTATTATTGGACATACTGTGTCATCTCTGCTGCCTCTGTGGCCATTGTATGCGTGCAGTGGTGCATCTTTGAAGTATGCCAGTGTCTGCAGTCATAGGGAAATGAGCAGAAGTGTTGACAGTGACTGTTGTAAACAACTATAGGAGAAAGTGTGTGGCAGGGGGTTGCCGGTGGTGGCGTGCAGCTTTCTCTAGTCACCCTGTATACCACTCCCTACTGTTTTGTCTCTATATCTCTCGCTCTCTCTCATCGGTGGGAATCTGTCAAGAGAAATGCTACTCTGTCTAGCGGGGAAGAGCAGGAAGGGCGGCACACAGTGCAGGACCTAGAGTGGCCTGCAGATGCAACCTCTGTGCAGTGTCCACCTTACCCTCCCCCGTGTTCTGTTTGTGTATAACAAACTAGCAGTAGGCGCTCACAACTTCACAGCTCTCAGTATACCTCCAAACACAATGGTCAATGGCGTGAGAAAGTTGACAGTAGATACTGAATGCAAGCAATTATACCTTGCATAGGTGCCTGGACAGTGGTCAGTACATGAGGGAGAGAAGGTCCCTACCTACCTGCTGTCTCCGCTGTTTATAATGCAGTGTTGTTAATTTACATACTTTCAAACGGTTAGGGTAACTAATATGTCTGAGTGATGGCAAAATCTTTGCTGCCCTTTTCTGCACTTTTTCTAATACTTCAATATCACCTTTCTTATACAGTGCCCAGATGGAACAGCAATAGTCTAAATGGGATCTCACCATGGTCTTGTATAACAATACAAAAGTTGGGAGGGTCAGGTGTCTAAGGTTACACCTAATTATACCAAGTATCATATATGCTTTATTAATTTTATCCTGAACATGCTCTCTAAATGACAATTTTTTGTCGAACCACACGCCTAAATCTTTAACTTTATCATACCTTTCGAAGACAGCTTCCTGATTACTATGATCAGCAAGAATATAAGTGATCGTTTTATCAACTGATCTACCATAGGAAACTACACAGCATTTCTTAATGTTTAAATTGAGCAGCCATTTCTGAGACCAACTCTGTAGTCTGGTCAGTGCATATTGTAATAGCTTGCAATCTATCGGGGCACTGAATGTGTCGATAAATTTTTGCATCATCCGCAAATACATATATGTAACACTTAGTAAGTGTTTTGCAGTGGAACACAAATCCAGTTATCGCTTAAAGCGCTTACATAAAGCGCTTTGCAGAGGAATAGGGGGTACTTCAGAAGACAGTACCAACCACGATCAACCTATGAAACCTGAACAATTCTATGGCACTCCGCACACAGAACTACAGGCGTTTCCAAGTGTTAATACTAACTAACTAACTGAAATATTAAAAATCGCACACAAAAACTGTAATAATAAACTACTTTCACTAAACTTTTCCCAAACGTTATTTCAGTTTCGCGCAATTCAATATTTACATCACGTGACACGATCTAGTAAATAAAGCAAAGCAATACAAAGCAAAGCAAAAGTTTAGACGAAGGCGCAGGCGGTAGCCTCTATGCCCTCCAAATTACATAGTAAAGTGTTTTATTACATGGTCGCTAATAAATCCTTCTATTATTTTACATGGATTACTAGTTAAACTTATAGGTCGATAGTTTGACAAATCTGACTTATTTCTTTTTTTTGTGTACTGCACAAATATTTGCATTAATCCAGTCCTTGGGTAACTGTTTCATGCGGCGCATAGATGCTTCAATAATAATTCTCAAGGGAATTAAGATCACATTTCTTGTTTCGAACAGAATTCTAGGATGTAGCCCATCAGGACCTGGAGATTTATATATGTGTATCTTATCGAGAGCCTTAAAGATACTAAAGTCATTAAATTCTACACCAGACGAGGATATTTCAAGATCTGTTTCATTTAAAATTTCATTTTAGGCCCTAAGGAAGCGGCGACTGGCCAAGTACAAGACAAGAATGGAATGGAAGCAGGCAAGTTGAATTTGAGATTGCGAGCGAAATAATGAGTAACCAATGCAACCATAAATGCTTGAAGCGATATTGCGAGCCAAATTTATTTGCAGTCTGCGCGAACTTATAACCCATTAGGGAACCTAAACTCCGGGCGCGCGCCCGGAGAGCGGAGCTCATTCGAAGCGACGTAGAGATGAGAGGACACATGAATCAACGCGCTGGAATACGGTGGAAGGCTATGGTTGTATTC
>Ga0126335_1000870_pt1 | contig 15751 bp, 7 predicted proteins | sample OlaspJWI45metaG_FD_108409 | JGI IMG/M metagenome (GOLD analysis project Ga0126335, IMG submission 108409) | Marine gutless worms symbiont microbial communities from Oahu, Hawaii - Olavius sp. 1 OAHU.JWI-45 metaG | ecosystem: Host-associated > Annelida > Digestive system > Unclassified | place... | reverse complement strand
ATTGGTTTCCGCTTGGTCCATGGTATACTCCTTTCTTTAATTGTGCCCGGAATTGAGCAACTAAAGAAGCTATATACCAATTTGAATTTTTTTTCCGCCGCGTAGCGGCTTCGTCCAACAAGGTCTATAATGATAAAAACGATTAACGTAATTAAGAGCGAAACGATCACAATTGGTGTTACAACACGTTTTCCGCTCAGTCCAGCGGAATAACCCAATATTCCACCCGACGAGATAAAAACGACAAACAGCAAGAGCAGCACTACTTCTGGTACATGCATTTGCAGCAACGCATTCCTTTTTCCCTGGCTATCAATAACATCATTAAGAGATTTGACAAATGCGCCAGTCGTTACAGGGCGTGGATCAGCATTTGTTGCCGATATCGCCAGTGACCAAAGCTCTCTTTGAAGGTCGGCAATCTGTTTGTCGTACTTTTTACGGTCTTCACTCCTGGTAAGGTCTATTTGACCTATCGCAATACGCAAATCAATATATTTGCGCAACAACCGGGTGGTTTCAGTTTGGTATTGCACCGGCAGCAATTCAACTCTCAACACAGCAGTCCCTATTGCGTTAGCCTCTTGAATCAAAGCCTGACTTCGATTGTCAAACCGTTGCATGGCCATACTGAATGTAAAACCAAGCAACAGCGCCAGCAAACCCAGTATACTGGCCTGAATCGAACCGGTTAATGACTTGGTTTCCGTATCAGTGCGAGATTGAACGAAACGGCCTATACGAAATCCAAGTTCGTTAAATATAATTATTACGGCAAAAAGTGTGAAAGCTATTGCAACACTGTTATACGCATAAAGAAATTCTTGTTGATTCATAGGTATTTATCCTCATAACACTCAAGCCAGACGACAACGGCCTCTATTTTTCGCCGAATGCGGATCAAACCAACCGATGCCGCTTAGCGTATCGAATAATCGATCTGCCGCTCGCGTCCCCGCCTTTTGAGCTGGACGGAGACTTTGTTGGAACCTTTCAGGCTTTCGTAAAATTTGAGGGCATCGTCCACAGACTCGATATTGTCACCATTGACGCCGGTAATGATATCGCCGTTGCGCAGACCCATGCGCATGAACATCGAATTGGGTCTGATGCGTGACAGCATCAGACCGTCGGGTTTGCCTTCCTGGAAGTGGGGCCTGACATTGACCTGGCTCATCAATTCATTGACATTTTGCAGGGACTCTTCCAGCTGCGAGCGCCTCAATGTAATCCGCTGGGTCCGGGGTCTGCGAGGTCTGCTCGATCTTGCGGCGGCAGCCGGCCGAACGCGGCCTTTACTCTTGACTTTCTCTATCTCCAACACTTCATCCTTACCATCGACGTTCAAGATCACCCGTTCGCGGAGAATCATTTTAATGGTCGCATTTTCAACATTCTGTCCGACGCGATAAAGATTTTGCTTCCGCTTGGCGGCCTCCTCAATCACAGCATAGTCTCCACCGGTCTGCCCGATTACAGTCCCCCAGAGTTTCAGGTTCAGTTTGGTCTGCTCGAGCCCTTCGAGATTCACTGCATCTTTCTGTGGTTTGACTTCTGCGGCTTTGGTTTTTGTGTTGAACAGATTCCGATCGGATATGCTGCTGTAGTAGGTCAACGGTTTTAATTTTTCCCGCACCGGTTTATCTACCGCTGCTGCTGTAGGCGGGGCCGACCGGCCCTGGTCGAAATTGGCTGTTGTATACGTATAGAAGGCGTCAACGCCCAGATATGCCAAAGCCCCGACAAGCAGGAGATTTGCAAGCACAAAGTAGGATTTTACCTTCACCATGATGACACCCCAATTTATTTGAATGACACGTTCGGATTGTTTAGCGGCCCGTTGATATTTATTGATAGACCGCCCTTTCCGGCCCCTTTCAGGAAACTGGTCACCAGATCACCGCCGGCGCGCTGGAACAGGACCGTGTTTGGCTGCACATTGCCGGACAGATTTAACGTGCTATTTCGCAGGCGCGAGCCCAATAATCCCGTGCCGGATAGATCACCACTCAATTCCTCGCCCTTGAAAACGCAGCGGGTCAGCTTGAGTTGCTGATTTTGCAATTGCGCATCGGCGTTAATCGATATGAATGTCAGGCTATCGATATTGAAAAAAGGTTCGGCGAGCTGAATTGTGCAATTTGACAGATTAATTCTGGCGTTGGCCGCCTGCTGGTTGGCCGCGTCGGACCGGTAGGAAATTTTTCCGCTGAGAATACCGGAAAGGCCGTGGGGTATGGATCTTTGCAAAGCCGGTATCTCTTCCAGTCTGACTTTATCCAGATTTCCGTTAAAGGTAATCTGTTCGGATTTAAAGGCCGCATCGCCTTCAATTCGGCCGCCCGATGTCCTGGCTGCATAGGTTATTGATTTTTGACCACCGATCAAGGATAACCAGCTGGGTTTTATTGTTATCCGTTCAATTTCTAAAAAAGGATTGTTCTGCTGAAACACAGCCACATTTTCGAAACGCAGACCCATCGGAAAAACCAGTTGGGCCTGATCGATACGGGTGCGGAGCTGCGGGAATGTGCGGCTTACCTCAGAATTCGCGTAGTTTTTGACCGCTTCGACCGGAAAAAGATAATACAAAAAGAAAATGGCAACTGCAAAACCGTACAGGCTGTAAGCCAACCAAACCTTTTTATCACCCATTATATTCGTAAAATTCCTTTGAACAGTTTCCTGTTATTTAAACGATTAAGTCTAACATGCCGACCATGATTAGGCAAGTTTCGTATTGACGTTTTTCAGTTTTTCTGTTTAATTATAGTGTTTTGGATATTAGACTATTAAAGCGCTTACCCATTGCGATAACCAAACGCGTTAGCGTACCAGATTCCTTTTCAAAGTCATAGCGGAATACACTTTCAGTTTTCTAAAAATACTAAAATATGGCATCACAAGTACCGATTGCAGTGGTCGGAATGGCGGGCATGTTTCCCGGCGCCACCGATCTGGATAGCTACTGGCAAAATATCGTCAACAAAGTCCCAACAACCGGGGAAGTTACCCGTCAGCGCTGGCTTATACCGCCGGCTGCGATGGTGCGGGAAAGGTTGGAACCCGACAAGGCCCTTTCCGGCCGCTGCTGTCTGATAGATCCGTTTGAATTTGACCCGCTCGGCTTTCAAGTCGATCCCCGGATCCTGAAAGAACTCGACCCCCTGTATCACCTGGTGCTGCAGTCTGGAAAAAAGGCCCTTCTGCAGTCGGGCACCCCGACGATAAAAAAAGAACGCGCCGGTGTAATCCTGGCCGCCCTGGCCCTGCCGACCGATGCTTCATCCGCCCTGACGCGTGAGCTGTTTTCTGCCGTATATGAAAAAAAACTTTTCGGTTCGGCCACCTATCAAACGCCGAATAGCGCTAAAACGCTGTCAGCCGGAATAACTTCCTTACCGGCAGCGCTACTGGCAAAAGCTCTGGGCTTGGGTGGTGGGAGCTACACCCTGGATGCTGCCTGCGCGTCCTCGTTGTACGCTGTGAAACTGGCCTGCGACGAACTGATTGCCAGGCGTGCCGACGCGATGCTTGCCGGAGGGGTTTCCAGACCCGAATGCCTCTATACTCAGGTGGGCTTCAGCCAGCTAAGGGCCCTATCACCGACCGGGCGCTGTGCCCCTTTTGATGAAAACGCCGATGGCCTGGTCGTGGGCGAAGGCGCCGGGCTGGTGGTATTGAAACGCCTCAAAGATGCCCTTTCGGCCAAAGATCCCATTTTCGCGGTCATTCGGGGCATCGGCCTGTCAAACGATATGCGCGGTAATCTTCTGGCACCGGACAGCGAAGGCCAATTACGGGCGATGCGTCCGGCCTATGCCGCATCCGGTTGGTCTCCTGACAGTGTCGACCTGATCGAGTGTCACGGTGCCGGCACCCCGGTGGGCGATAAAGTTGAACTCGCCAGCCTGTGTCGACTCTGGGAAAAATCCGATGGGCAGATCGGACAATGTGCCATCGGATCGGTCAAATCAATGATCGGCCACACGCTGACCGCGGCCGGGGCCGCCGGCATGTTAAAAATCCTGCTGGCTCTGAAGCATAAGATTTTGCCGCCTTCGCTGAACTTTGAGCGGGCCGCGGCCGACAGCCCTTTGCATGACAGCCCGTTCAGGGTGCAGACCGAAGCCCGGGAATGGAAATCCCCAAACGGCAACCGTCCCCGTCGCGCGGCCGTCAGTGCCTTCGGGTTCGGTGGCATCAACGCTCACCTGCTGCTCGAAGAATGGCGCTCCGACCGTGCCCGCCCACCTTCCGGACATCTTAACGCCGCCGCTGTCGATCTTAAACCCGGTATAAAATCGTCCGCAGCTGTGGCAATTGCCGGTATGGAAACCAGCTTTGGTACGCTATTGACCTTGAAACAGTTCCAGACGGCAGTTTTCAACGGAACCAAACATTTCAAAAAGATACCTGCGCGGCGCTGGAAATTCAGCGAAGCGTTAGTCCGCAACCGCGGCCTGGGGCGGGCAACCACAGGAGGGATGATCGATGACCTGGCGATCGCTCTGGATGAATTTCATATTCCACCCAGAGAAATTCCGGACATCCTGCCCCAGCACCTGCTGATGCTCAAGGTAGCCGCGGCAGCCATGCAAGATGCCGGTCTGCCGCTGCGTGCGGAGCGACCGCGCATGGGGGCCGTTATCGGGCTCGATTTTGATCATGAGGCCAACAATTATCACTTTCGCTGGTATCTGGATCAACTGATCGATAAATGGCGCACTGACGGTCGTTTGAAAACTGATGCGGCCGGCAGCGGCAGGTGGCTGGAAGAATTGAAAGACCGCTGGTGTCCACCGCTGACGGCCCCGCGTGTGTTGGGAGCCCTGCCCAGCATCGTGGCCAGCCGGATCGCCCGCGAGTTTAAGTTTGGGGCACCCAGTTTTGTGGTATCATCCGGAGAAACATCGGGCTTGCGGGCCCTTGAAATCGGGGTTCGCTCACTCCAGAATAAGGAAATCGATGCCGCCCTGGTGGGTGCGGTGGATCTCACGGGGGACGTCAGGCGCTTGATCACCTTCTCCTGGCAGCATCAACTCTCAATGACCGATGGCGCCAGGGCTTTTGACGAAAAAGCGGACGGCACGGTTTGCGGTGAAGGTGCCGCCGCGCTTGTCCTGAAAAGGCATGCCGATGCCCTGGCCGATGGAGACCGGATATATGCGGTCATCGGCGGTGTGGGCGCTGCCGGCGGCGGCGGTATCGACAGGGCAACCGTCACCGGGCAGGCATACCGGACAGCCATTCACAGGAGTATGGCAGAGGCAGATCTCTCGCCCGATGCCGTCAATCATATCGAAACCCACGGCAGCGGTGATCCGGATGATGATCAGGTCGAAGCCGACGGTCTGCGAACGTTTTTTGAGCCATTGACCGGACCCATTTCGATCGGTACCCTCAAACCGATTATCGGGCACACCGGGGCGGCCTCCGGCCTGGCATCCGTGATCAAAACGGCGTTAAGCCTGTATCACGAAATATTGCCGCCAACGATCGATTATACCCAACCGGCCGACCCGAACTGGCATTCGAGCCCTTTTCACTTCCCCGCAGCCCCCCAGTACTGGTACCGGAACCGCTGTGACGGTCCCCGGCGGGCCGTGGTCAATGCGATCTCACCCGATGGTAACTGTATGTCTGTGCTCCTGGAAGAACCGGGTCCGGACAAGGATAACCGGCAGACGCCGGCCTTCAAACCACAAAGTCGCCGCCCCATGGGCGATCTGCCCTTTGGCCTGTTGGCCGTATACGGCAAAGACAGGCCGGACCTGCTCCACCGGCTGGATCGTTTGACCGAGTTCTGCCAGGCACCGGCGCAGCAGGGACTTTCCCTTCCGGGTCTGGCCGGCAGGTGGCACAGGCAGGAAAACCAGGAACCGAATGCCGCAAGGGCCGTTGCGATTCTGGTGAGCCGGGTTTCGGATTTGAAAGACCGCATCGACCAGGCGGTACAGGCCGTAAGCAGCGGACGATCATCCCAATTCGACAGCCGTGGCGGCGTGGCCTACACACTGCAGGGGTTGGGTCCGGTCGGTGAAACCGCTTTTGTCTACCCGGGCTCGGGTAATCATTATGTCGGCATGGGCCGCGAGATTGGTGTTTACTGGCCGGAAATACTACGCGCCATGGATGCGGCAACGCCACGACTGCTGTCCCAGAGCCTGCCGCACCTTTATATGCCCCAGCGGCCGGAATGGCATTCGGGTTGGGAGCAGGATGCTTATCGCAAGCTGGTTTCGGATCCCATGCATACCATTTTCGGTCAGGTCATGCACGCTGGACTGTTGACCCATCTGATCCGAAAATTTGACATCCATCCGGCAGCGGTTATCGGCTACAGTCTGGGGGAATCGGCCGGCTATTTTGCGCTCGGGGTGTGGCCGGATCGCGACCTGATGCTTTCCCGCATGCTGGAAACCGATCTGTTTAAGGACCAGCTCGCCGGTGCCTGTTTATCAGCCCGCAAAGCCTGGAAAATTGGACCCGATGACGATTTTGTCTGGTCGGTAGCCGTTGTCAACCGCCCGGCAGATGCCGTGCGGGCCGCTCTTAAAGGGCTGCCCTACACGCGGCTGCTGCTGGTTAATACACCGGCCGAAAGCGTTATCGGCGGCCGCAAAGACCAAGTGGAAAAAGGCGTCAAACGGCTCGGCAGTCAAGCCGTCTACCTGGACGGTGTTGTAACGGTGCATTGCGATGCGGCGGTTCCGGCAGCAGATGCGTATCGCAAACTGCATGTGTTTAAAACCCGGCCACCGGATAATGTGCGTTTTTACAGCTGCGCCCGTGAAAAAGCCTATCGGATCACCGATGACAGCGCCGCTGATTCCATTCTGAAACAGGCCCTGGAAGGCTTTGATTTCAGTGCAACAGTCCGGCAGGCATACAAAGACGGCATCCGCATATTTCTTGAAATGGGCCCCGGATCCTCCTGTACGCGCATGATCGGACAGATTCTGGAAGACCGGCCGCACCTGGCCCTGACATTCAGCCGCCGCAGCGAAAATGAAGTTTTCACGGTTCTTAGATCTTTGGGGCAGCTCATCGCCCACGGAATGCCCGTACGCCTGGAATATCTTTTTGCCGGGACCGAAGCGCAGCCAACGGTCCCGATCCTGAGTGCAAATCGAAAAAAAATAAAGATAGAAATAGGAAGACGGATCGATATACCGGCGCCACCAGATGGCGGAGCGGGAAATTTGAAATTGGGAATAGGAAAATTGGGAAAAGTTGGCGGGACGCAGGATGCAGGATACGAGATACAGGATTCAGGACATAGGATTCAGGATGGGGTATCCAGCAGCCGGCGGCCAGCATCCAGTAACAGGGATCCGGCATCCGAGCCGGCTGCCAAACACCCGTTTTCGGGTATCATCGAAGACATGCAGAAAAACATTCAGGCCACTGCCGATGCCCACCGCACGTTCCTGGAGTTTTCCGATGATCTGACCAAAGCTTACGGCAGAGCCTTCGAAATGCAGACCCGCATGCTTGAGCAACTCATTGGGAGTGGAGTTTCGGACGCATTGCACCGGGTCGTCCCTCCTGCCCATGAAGGCGATCCGCAGCAATCCGCGCCCGATCCGCCGGAAACATCGGTGGCCTACCCCAGAGAGCAGTGCATGGCGTTTGCGGTCGGAAAAGTGGCCCATGTCCTGGGACCGGCGTTTGCCGAAGCGGATAATTTCCCCGTTCGCGTAAGGCTGCCGGACGAGCCGCTCATGCTGGTAGATCGCATTCTGTCGGTCAGCGGTGAAAAAGGTTCGCTTGGATCGGGTCGAATCGTCACCGAACACGATGTGCTGCCCAACGCCTGGTATCTGGATGCCGATCGGGCGCCGGTGTGCATATCGGTTGAGGCCGGCCAGGCCGATCTGTTTCTGTGCGCCTACCTGGGAATTGATCTGGCCGTGCGCGGTGAAAGAACTTATCGTTTGCTGGATGCCAGTGTTCAATTTCACCGGGGTCTGCCCCGGCCCGGAGATACGATCCGCTATGAAATCGAGATCGAAAAGTTTGTCCGTCACGGACAGACTTACCTGTTTTTTTTCCATTTCGACGGGTATATCGGCAAAGAAAAGCTGATCACCATGACCGACGGTTGTGCCGGTTTTTTCACCGAAAAAGAGATTCGGGAATCGGGCGGTATCATCACGACGGAAGAAGAAAGACAGCCGCAATCCGGCCGGCGGCCGGCAGATTGGCAGGATCTGGTGGCCCTGGCAAAGGAATCTTACAATGCCGAACAGCTGGAAGGTTTACGAACCGGAAACCTGGCCCAATGCTTCGGACCGCAATTTGAAGGCATCCGGCTGCCGGAGTCACTGCGTCTGCCGCACGGACGGATGAAGCTTATCGACCGGGTGCTGGAACTCGATCCCCGGGGCGGACGATTCGGCCTGGGCATGATCCGGGCTGAGGCCGATATTCATCCGGATGACTGGTTTCTGACCTGTCACTTCGTTGACGATATGACCATGCCCGGCACGCTGATGTACGAATGCTGCGCCCATACCCTGAGGGTTCTCCTGCAGCGTTTGGGCTGGATATCCGAAAAACCGGAAGTAGCCTACGAACCGCTGCTCACAACCAAGGCCGTTCTAAGATGCCGCGGGCCGGTCACCCAGATCACCCGCAAGGTGGTCTATACGGTTGAAATCAAAGAGATCGGCTACAATCCCGAACCCTACGTGTTGGCTGATGCACACATGTACGCGGATGGGCATTACATTGTCCGCTTTACGGATATGTCCCTGACAATGTCCGGTGTCAGCACAGAAGACATCGTGGGTTTCTGGCAGCGGCGGCACCATTTTGCGCTTCAGCAGACACCTGAAAATCGGCCGATATTATACGACCGCGAGCAGATTCGGGCATTTGCCACAGGCTATCCGTCCGCAGCCTTCGGAGAGCGCTACCGGCCATTTGACAATGAACGCTTTATCGCCCGGCTGCCGGGTCCGCCCTATGCCTTCATGGACCGTGTCGTCAGCACCGAACCTCAGCCCTGGGTCCTGCAACCGGGCGGATGGATTACCTCGGAATACGACGTCCCCGAAGACGCGTGGTATTTCGGAGCCAACCGCACCGGCCGGATGCCCTATTGCGTATTGCTTGAGATCGCCCTGCAGCCCTGCGGCTGGCTGGCCGCATACGTCGGTTCAGCCCTTTCCAGCGAAAAAGACCTGCATTTCAGGAATCTGGACGGTGATGCGACCTTGCTGGCCGATGTAACGCCGGAGGCCGGGATGCTTACGGTGCGCTGCCGGATGACCAAAGTATCTTCCGCCGGTGACATGATTATCGAAGGTTTTGACTTTGAGGTCCGGCAGGGTGATCAAATGATATTCAGGGGCAATACCGCATTCGGTTTCTTTACCGAGCTGGCCCTGTCCCAGCAAAAAGGCATCCAGAATGCTACCGGCAGTGTCTACCGTCCCACGGCCACCGAACTGGCGCAGTCCCGGGCTTTCGACCTGCCTGTGTCCGCCCCGGTCACACCGGCTGATCGACATGCCGACCCGGCACCTGCCCTGGCCCTGCCCTCAAAGGCGTTGCTGATGGTCGACCGGATCGACGCCTGTATTCTGGACGGGGGTCCACACCGGTTGGGCTACATCCGCGGGACAAAAACCGTCGATCCGGCCGAATGGTTTTTTAAAGCCCACTTTTACAAGGACCCGGTCTGCCCCGGTTCGCTCGGGGTGGAATCCTTTCTGCAATTAATTAAAGTGCTCGCCCTGCAACGCTGGCCCGAGCTGGCAGAAACCCACCGTTTCGAACATGTGTTGAATACGCCCCATCAGTACCAGTATCGCGGCCAGATACTGCCCCACAATCGGCAGGTAAGCGTGGAAACAGTCATTACGGCCATAGAAGAAAACCCGGATCCGGTCATAATGGCAGACGGATACCTTGCCGTGGATGGATTGACCATTTATCATATGAAGAATTTAGGAATAAGATTGCTGCCGAAAAAAAATAAAAAGCAGGTGGATGCTGGATAAAGACGAATACGACTGAATTGTGCAGGAAGAGACAATATCCAGATTTTCGGCAGCGTCAGTGGTCAGTTGTCCGTTGTCAGTTGCAAAAAAAGATCTCCGTTGTCCGTTGGCCCGCGGTAATAAATGTCCGTGTTCAGTTTTCAGTAGTCCGTCGAAAAAAGAATGATACAAGATGCAGGATACAGGGGGGATAAGGTGCAGGATACAAGGTGTAAGGTATAAGGGGGTAAGGTTTAAGGTGCAAGGTATAGGGTGTAGGGGGAAAAATATTTGATTTTGGATCAAGAGATTCTGTCTGTTCTCATTAATGGGACACAGATGAACGCAGATTAACAAGGAATATATATTTTTAATTATAAAGCCGTGAAACAGGTGCTTATCGGCATACCATTTTTTACAATGGACCACGGACATTTTTTTGCAACGGACCACGGACAACTGACGACGGACATTTTTTTTGCAACTGACCACTGACAACGCGCATTGACCTGGACCGTAACAATTAAGAAATAATGCTGCGTCCAACAAAAAACGGAGTAATCTCAACATGAAATACACGCGCGTTACCATCGACGCTTTCGGCTACGAGTTGCCGCCCAATGTGGTGACCACTGAAGACCTTGAAGAACAAATGGTGCCGCTTTACGAGACGCTGCATTTTCAACCGGGGCAACTGGCAGCGTTGACCGGCATTCAGGAACGGCGTTTCTGGGATCCGGGGTATCGCGTTTCCGACGGTGCTCTGGCGGCTGGCCGCAAGGCACTGCGCAATTCAACCGTGGCTCCCGGAGATATCGGCATTTTAATATACGGCGCCGTCTGCCGCAATTACATCGAACCGGCCACCGCCTGTGCTGTTTCGCATGGGCTGGGGCTGCCGCCTGCCGCCCAGGTGTACGATATCTCCAATGCCTGCCTGGGCGTATTGAACGGTATTGTCCAGATAGCCAACGCCATCGAACTGGGTCAGGTAAAAGCGGGTATGGTGGTGGCCTGTGAGACATCCCGGGAAGTAATCGAAGCCACGATCAGGCAGCTGAACCGGGCCCGGGACATGCAATTTTTCAAGTCCAATATTGCCACCATGACCGGTGGTTCGGGCGCCGTGGCCGTTGTCGTAGCTGACCGGTCAATTACCGGAAACGGTCACCGACTGCTGGGAGGCGCTATCCGGCACGCCAACGAACACCACCAGCTGTGCATGTGGGGCAGTGAAACCGAACAGTCATCCGAAGGCCAGCATTTCCTGCGAACCGACGCACTGGGCGTTCTGGAAAACGGCGTTCAGCTTGGCGCCCAGACCTTTCAAGATCTGAAAAAGGAGCTCTCTCTATCGGCGGATCAACCGGATAAAATTGTCTGCCACCAGGTGGGTGAAACCCACCGGAAGAACATTTTGCAGGCGATCGACATTCCGGAAGAAAGAGATTTTACGACCTTTAGATTTCTCGGCAACATCGGATCCGTGTCGCTGCCGATTACGGCCGCCATCGCCGATGAACGTGAACACTTTGGCAGGGGCGACCTGGTCGGTTTTTTAGGCATTGGCAGCGGCCTGAACTGTTTGATGCTGGGGATTAAATGGTGACTCGAAACCCGTAACTCGGAACGCGCAACGCGGAACGCGAAACCCGTAACTCGCAACACGCAACCCGCAACGCGCAACCCGCAACGCGGCAGTCGCAACCCGAAACCCGTAACTCGCAACAATATGGAGTTAATCCGAAATACCGCGCTAAATTTTGAAGGTATAAGAAAGTAACAAATGTCATATAACCACGAAATAGACCTCGCCCCCTTCCGCCGTCTATATCCGTTTACTTCTCACTTCAAGAAGATTAACGGATTTGACTACCATTATCTGGATGAGGGGCAAGGCGAGCCGGTGGTGATGGTGCACGGTAATCCGACCTGGTCATTTTACTTCCGGGAGCTGGTGCGAACCTTGTCACCGCGATATCGTGTGATCGTGCCGGATCATATCGGTTGTGGGCTTTCCGCGAAACCTTCGCCCGCGCGCTATCCCTACCGTCTGCAAAACCGCATCGACGATCTGGAAGCATTACTCGGGCAATTAAATCTATCAGGCCCGGTCACCTTTATTGTCCATGACTGGGGCGGGGTGATCGGACTGGCGGTGGCGCTAAGACGGTTGGAAACGGTCCGGCGGCTGGTCATTCTGAACACTGCCGCCTTCTTCCCGCCGGCCGGCAAGGCACTGCCCTGGCAGCTTAAGATCGTCCGAAACCTATCCCCTTTTGCCACGATTGCCGTGCAGGGGTTCAATCTTTTTTCCAGAGGTGCCGTTTACATGGCAGCGTTTAACAGATTGTCCCCGGCAGTAAAAGCCGGATTGACGGCCCCTTACAACAACTGGAACAACCGGATCGCCACGTTGAAATTTGTCCAGGATATTCCGCTCGCACCGCAGGATCCCAGCTTCGATCGCGTGAAGCACCTGGACGATGACTTGCAAAAGCTGGCAGACCGCCCCATGCTGATATGCTGGGGAAAGCGCGATTTTGTTTTTGATACGGATTACCTGGCCGAATGGCAACGCCGATTTCCGAAAGCCGACATACACGCCTGGGATGATGCCGGCCATTACGTACTGGAAGACCAGCCCGAACGCGTATGCAGTCTGGTGAAGGATTTTTTGGAAAAAAATCCGGTTTAGTCAGTTTGGACGGTTTGGACAGTTCAGAAATGATATACGCCATTTTTTCAACTGACATAACCGACTCAACCGACAAAACCGACAAAACTTAATTTAATATTTAAGGATTACGGATGGCAGAGCCAACCAGCAATCAGCCTGACATCGTCAATGTGGCTTACCACCTGCGGCGCATGGCCCGCATCCAGCCCCATAAAAGGGCCGTAATTCAACCGGTCGGAAAGGATCATGCCGGGCGGGTGGCATACAGTCACATGACGTTCCAGCAATTCGACCGCGAATCAGACCGCATCGCTCTGGGACTCAACCGGGTCGGCATAAAACGCAGCACCCGGACAATTTTGATGGTCCAGCCAAGCCTGGAATTCTTTGCGCTGACTTTTGCCATATTCAAGACCGGGGCAGTGCCGGTGGTGGTGGATCCGGGCATGGGTATCAGGAGAATGGTCAACTGCCTCAAGGAGAGCCATCCGACAGCATTTATCGGAATTCCCAAAGCCCATGTGCTCAGAAAGATTTATCCGCATTTTTTTAAATCCGTCAAAACATGGATTACGGTTGGCCGTCGCTGGTTCTGGGGTGGCCACACACTGGCAGAAATAAAGCACCAACCCGATGATCGATATGAAATAGTAAAAACATTGCGCGACGAAATGGCCGCCATCCTGTTCACAACCGGCAGCACCGGTCCGGCCAAAGGTACCATCTATACCCACGGCAACTTCGATGCCCAGATATCCCTCATCAAAACCCATTTCGGTATTTCCACCGACGAGATCGATCTGCCGACTTTTCCCCTGTTTGCCCTGTTTGATCCGGCCCTGGGCATGACGGCCGTCATTCCGGACATGGATCCGACCAAACCGGCCCATGTCGATCCGCTAAAAATTATCGAAGCCATCTACAATCAGGGTGTCACCAACATGTTCGCCTCCCCTGCCCTTTTGCACCGCGTCGGCAGCTACGGTAAAAAGAATAATGTTAAACTGCCAACCCTAAAGAGGGTTATCTCCGCCGGTGCGCCCATTCAACCGGCCAACATCGCCCAATTTTCATCCATGCTGGAAGAGGACGCGCAGGTGCATACCGGCTACGGTGCCACTGAAGCCATGCCCGTGACGTCCATCAGCGGATCGGAAATATTGAACGATACGCGTACACAGACCGAAAACGGGGCCGGCGTCTGCGTGGGGCCACCGATCAGCGGTGTGGATGTTCGCATTATTAAAATTGACGATGAACCGGTGTCCGAATGGACAGCCGATATCGAGGCGACGCCCGGACAGGTCGGCGAAATCACCGTCAGAGGCGACATGGTCACCCGGGGTTACTTTGAACGTCCCAAAGATGACTCACTGTCCAAGATAAGCGATGGAGACACCTTCTGGCACCGGATGGGGGATCTGGGACGGCAGGACCATCAGGGCCGCATCTGGTTTTACGGACGGAAAAGCCATCGGGTCATTACCGAAAACGGCACAATGTTCTCGATCCCGTGCGAATCGATTTTCAATAATCATCCCCGGGTGTTTCGCAGCGCTCTGGTGGGTGTCGGACCGTCTGGACGTCAGCATCCGGTTATCTGTATTGATCTTGTACCGGGCGATGCCCGGACCGATCTTGACAGACTGACAGATGAATTGTTGGAACTGGCGCGCAGCAATGCCTTGACAAAATCGGTTGAAAAGGTACTCTACCCCAAAGAATTCCCGGTGGACATCCGTCATAATTCAAAAATATTTTGCGAAAAACTGGCAATCTGGGCTGAAAAAAAGACAGCTTGATATCTTGAATATCTAATTATGAGCGTTAGTCAGAATGGACAACATGTGCCGGCCGACATCCTGGTGACCGGAGGGGGCGGTTTTCTCGGCAGCGCAATTGTCCGAAAACTCAACAATAGAGGCGACCGGGTACGCAGCCTCTCCCGCAAATTCTACCCCGTTCTGGCCGAAATGGGGGTTGAACAGTTCCGGGCCGACATTGGCGATGCGTCTGCAGTCAACAAAGCCGTTCAGAATGTCGATACCGTTTTCCATGTGGCCGCCAAAGCCGGTGTTTGGGGTCGATACGAAGATTTCTACCACGCCAATGTCGTCGGTACGCGCACTGTCATCAACGCCTGCATGGCCAACCGTGTTTCAACCCTCGTATATACATCTTCTCCCAGTGTGGTGTTCGACGGCAGCAATATGGAAGGTGTCGATGAATCGGTACCCTACCCGCAGCACTATCATGCCCATTATCCCAAAACCAAAGCCATGGCCGAACAGGAAATCGTGCGGGCTACCGGTGAAGGGCTGAATGCCGTTATCCTGCGCCCGCATCTGATATGGGGGCCCGGGGACCCGCACATGGCCCCGAGAATCATAAAAAGAGCCAAACGCCTGCGCCGGGTGGGAAAAGGGGACAACCGGGTGGATACCATTTATATAAACAACGCCGCCGACGCCCACCTTCTTGCGGCTGATAAATTGAAGCGGCGGCCGGATCTTTCCGGACGAATCTATTTTATCAGCCAGGATGACCCGATTCTGTTGTGGGAAATGGTGAATGCCATCCTGACCGCCGGGGGCCTGGAACCGATCAAGGGCACCCTGCCGCAATGGACTGCCTGGTGCATCGGCTCACTGCTGGAATTTATCTACCGGGCCTTTCGGCTGAACGGCGAGCCGCAGATGACCCGTTTTGTGGCCAACGAGCTGGCCACGGCCCACTGGTTCGACATCAGCGCCGCCAAAAAAGACCTGGGTTACCGGCCGGCCGTATCGACCCAAGAGGGTCTGAAGCGACTGGCGGAATGGCTGATGGAAAAAGAAGTGCCTAAAGTGCGCTTACGTCTTCGCTAAAGCTACGCCGCACAGGAAAGTGTCTAATGTTAATGAGTCGCTGCGCTCCACCATTATTTGAAACTGGAAACTGGAAATTAGAAACTTGGTGGCACTACTGTCCGGGTAACAATTCAATAATATCAATATGATACAATTTTACTACGCATCCAACTTGTAATTTTGGCAAAATTTTATCTCACTGTTTTTGATTAGTAAAAAGTATTTAGGCT
>Ga0126335_1000869_pt1 | contig 15761 bp, 6 predicted proteins | sample OlaspJWI45metaG_FD_108409 | JGI IMG/M metagenome (GOLD analysis project Ga0126335, IMG submission 108409) | Marine gutless worms symbiont microbial communities from Oahu, Hawaii - Olavius sp. 1 OAHU.JWI-45 metaG | ecosystem: Host-associated > Annelida > Digestive system > Unclassified | place... | reverse complement strand
TGTTCTTTGCAAGTTTTCCTATTTTTACAAAAGTGCCCAACAGTTGTAAGCGTTACTAAATTAACTTAGAAAAATCATGTGAATTTGCAACAACTCGATTTAATTAAAACATTTGAAAATCGGGCTCTTATGCAACAGTTATTCAGCAAAACAGTCAAGCAAAAGCCTGCTCCTGAAAATGACAAAACGACGACTGTCCGAAACAGACAATGACATACAATCTATTTCAAGTGAGATATTTACCACAAAATACTGACGCTTTACAAGTAAAACACCGCAAATAAACAGTGTGATAGTCGCCGCAATCGCCGCGAAGGTTGCAGAAATGCTGCGACGTCGTTTAATGAATATACACGAAATGTCAGTTTGCAACTGGCTAGTAGAAAAATGTACACAATCGTCGCAAAACAGCGCTGCTGAGACAGTGACTATTCAAGTTTCTATTCAATTTCTGCATTGTCACTATCAGTCTCGCCGCTATCGCTGTAGTCTTTTGTCACATTTCGCAGCTTTCTTTTTCTACTTGGTTTGAAAGCGGCTCCAGACTTTAGACCTTTGAATCTGGCGCTTACGCCGCGAAATTTCTTCGGCTTCGTGTTTACTGGCTCTTGATCAACGTCCTGTCGCTGCTCGCCAGCCGCAACAGTAGATGAAGTGGTTACGTTCTTCGTGGTTTGAATCAACTTCTCACTGTCCTCTGTCTTTACAAAACTTGACTCAGCCAGCGAGTCTTCACTGATGCAGTCTGTCGACGATCGTGTTCGCTCAGACGGTTCAATCACAATCCCAAACTTCGCCTGACAGTCGAGTGAGTCGGTCGAACACGACTCCCACGTCTCTCCATAACTGGCCTGAACCCGGCCCGGCGAAGTGGTAGTTCTGGCGGAAGTTTTCGGTTCTCTGAAAAAGACGCCAACAGCTGTGGAACTATACTCATTCAAACTGTCACCAGAAAGTTCCTCCTCTTCATGATAATAGTCTTTTTCTTGGAGGACCAGATTGGGCCCAACTTGGAGTTCGAAGGCGGTTGGCACCGCGGCGGTGAAGTACTGCCCGGGTCCAAATTCTGCAGTGAGTTGCAATCCTCGTTCTGGGTTCTGTTCGCCAAAGATAGTGTCAGCGAAGGCCGCATCGGACATCGCCCACTGAGTGTCGCTGGCAAGGCAAGGCCAGGCTGGGTATCGAGCAACAGTGTCGGTTAACGATGCCGGCTGATGCTGCGCTACAACGAACTGCGATTCGTCAGATGCTTGTCTGACGTCGCCACTATCTGAGGAAGATGTGTCGTCGCTTGGGTACTGCCGCTTTCTCGAAAACCTCCACAACCCAACATCTCGTGCATCATTCGACTTTCCTGCATGCTCCTCAGACATGGTAGGCCTATCTGCGGTCGCGGAATAGCTGCTAAAACACTGAGGATAAAACATCTGTCCTCGGTCGTCATGGGCAAGAGTAGGTTTGTCTGCTGACACCTTCACAATTTCTGTGTGAGACGGCAGTCCGGCTGAATGATATTCACCTTCATCTTCGTGAAGTCTGAAACAATACTGCTGGAATTGCTTGACGTCTTTTGTTATTTCCTTTACATGGCTGGAAGCGAAGGGAGAGGAAATACCGGAGGTGATGTATTTTGGTCCAGATGATGTAGCGTCGATGTCAGAATAGTGCCTGTCAGATGCAGAAAGTTGCAAGTCGTCATCATTATCAAGAACTCTGACAGTTTCAGTTTCCTCTATGATCTCTACATCCACATATTCTGTTACGACTAAGTCGTCGTCCTCCAACGCCAGTTCATCGTCATCTTTACCCGAGTAGCTACTTGCTTCCTCTTCGACGAGGCTCGATCCATCGCCGGTCATTTGGCCAGCAAATATCCTCTCCACTTCCGAGTCGACAGAACTGGTCTCACAGCCGGGAGTCGGCGCATGGAGCAGTCCACCACCGTCAAACCAATAACGGTTCGAATTCTGGTCCGTAATTTCATCGTTATCGGCGTCGGGTACCTGTTGATCGTCCGCTAGGACAGTTAAAGACTTTATAACGTTGCTATCATCATTCGGCTCTGAACGAAGGTTCACGATGTCACTGGTTTCCGCCACGTTTTTGTGTTCTGAAATGACAGTGAAAACGTCAGCGGTCAGGCAACCAGCAATATCCTGGCTTATGATGCCATCTTGCATCACTGCATCAGTAGTGAGTCTTGGCTGGTCCTCAAAGCATGTTTCATGCGGTTCGGGGTGTACCTCCTCTGAAGGACAAATCGTAATGTAGTCACTGACAGTCACGACGTCTTCGAGGCTCTCTGATTTTGGTGCAGCAAATCCAAATACGTTGGTCGCCTGATCTTCGTTTGCATCGGCATCAACCTGGTCTTGAAGCAACCTAGGCCAAAGACAATCAGGTGTTGATGAATTGCTCATCTTTGAGGCTGAAGCTGACCAAGCGATAATTATGTCTGTTTCCTCAACATGCTGCGTCACACCAGGGTCGTCGGACAAGTTTACAACACCCTCCGTCGACAGCAAATGTGACGGCGACTCCTCCAGTTTCAAGCTCCCTGGGACCTCTGATATAGTTTCTCGAGATATCTCCGTTTCCGACCTCATCTTTAAATGCTGAGTATCTGTTGACTGCAAAGTAGTATAAGCGTTGTTCTTGTCTGTGGCTGAAGATACCGGTTCTGAACACTCTGCTACATCGGGCGGCAATCGAATCGGCTTAGAGCGTTTGTATTTCCTCGGTTTTCTGGCAGCTTTTGGAGCCTGAATGGTTTGTGACGTACTTGTGTCACGTTTGCTAGATTTAGCAGTAGACTGAGGCTGGTTATGAGAATCAACAACCTGGTTGTCTTCAGTTTCAACGCAAATCTTAATAATCTGACTGAGAAGCGAGCAAAGATCAGTATCTATTGTATCTTTAGAAAATGACGTCTTTCCGGAATTTTTCTTCTGTTTGTTTCGCTTTCTTTTCTTTTTCTTGGAACCTCCCAACAATGCTGGACCCTCTGCCGCTATTTCTGTTGTACTAGATTTACATATCTGGTATTCATCCAAAGATGATTCACTACCACTACCAATTTCGAACTGTGTTTCTGTTTTTGCTCCTTTCCATTCACCGTCCATGAATACAGACTGACTTACATCCGTAGGCCTACTGTCTAGTTCTGTGGTTACTGACAAAGTAGACGCCAAAACACTGGTTGTAGCTGAGATGAAATTCGATGAAGAAGTTTCGTCTATAACTTCCTCTTTTCCTGAAATACAACCTTTCGCTTCAGTCGAACAATCTGTTACAAAATCCGAATCGTTTACGCATGGTTGTACTACCTTAGAAGCCGTGGCCTTTGTGTTTTTCTTCTTTTTGCCTGCAGTTTTACAGATCAGCGGACTGAGATAATGTGATGGATCAGATATTCCTTTGCTGTCATCCATAGACAAAATATTCAAAGGCTGATCAGTAATTCTTGTATCTTCTTCGAGACTTTCTGTCATAATTTCATCAACTTCTGCACCAACATCGGACATGTCTATTCGCTCATGGTCATCCACTAATGCAACTGGTGAAACGCTATTATCGCATGCCTTATCTACTTCACTGTCTACGATAGCATCACTAGGCGATGGTATGCTACCTGTTTTTGGCTTCCGCTTCTTTTGGTTTCTTCGCTTTGCAGACCTCACCGACAACAGCGACTTACCGTCCGCACTCGAGTTACAGACTTCCACATCAACAGCATTCTTAACGTCATCTTCATTTGGCATCACAGTCACATATGCAGGTGATACACTAGGCACTAATTCTTCAGAATTCAGTGTCCTGTCAGGCAGCTTGAGACCTACATGTACTACAACGTCACTGGCTGTGATTAACGGAAGCCCAATGTTTCTAAGAGTTTGTGAAATCGACTGTGAATTCGTGTTCTCAAGACAGCTGTGAGCACTGGCCGTTTGTTGAAATGCACTGACCTCGTCTTGTCCTATTGTAGTTTCGCCAACAAACAATGACGCATCCTCGCAATGTTCACTGATAACTTTTACGTTGCTGAGAATGTTCTGTTCTGCCTCATCGACTGCTGCCGCAGACAATACACCCGTGTCTTCGCTGACGGAATTATTCGCCATTATATTGTCTGCTCCCACCTGCCCGGCCTTTTTTGTTCGTTTTCGCTTTTTATTCTTTTTGAGATTAAAAGCTACATTGTTGTCAGGTACTTCAGAGTTTATTGAAGCAGTGGCCTTAGCGTTGTTATCATCAAAATGTCTGACTTCTGTTGTAGCAGAAGAAAAATTCTCACTAAATTCGTTATCCTGGCTTACAGGCGGCACGTCGCTGGAACCAGATACGGTATCCAGGTGTGTTGAGTCATCTTTCGGTGTTTTTGGTTTCTTTCTTTTATTCTTTCTTTTCTTTTTGTTATTTTCTTTTGGTATCTCCTGTATGTCAGAAATTTTACTGTCAGTGGATGTGTGAATTTCAAAGTTTTCATCATCCGGTGGCTGTTCACTGAAACATGAAGCATCATCTCTGGCATTTGGTACTGTAGCCAGCTGTACTGCATTAACATGCTGCTGCTGCAGTACTTCACAAAGTCGTATGTTAGGTGATAATTCTACAGAAAGATCAGCAGAAACAGTTTCCTTTGGTAGTAATTGCATGGAGTTACCAGTGGCTCCAACTATGACACAGCTATTATCCCTACCATGATGCCCATCCTGTATATGGGTAACATTTGGCTGAGATTCCTTTTCATCTGCTTCAATCATATTATCTGCAGTCTGAATAGGTAGCTTAGAAATAGGTTCTTCAAGAAAGAAATGAGAAGATGATGTATCATGATCAACTACTGGCTCAGCAGCACTGTAGTCAACATTTTCTTTCACACTGTCAATACTGATCATGTTATGTTCACGTTCCGTATGGCTTTCAATCACTGACTGCAATACTTTGGTAATATCATCTGTACCACTGATTTCCACTTCATCATGTTCTGCTGATGACATAACGGATGTCAATTGTTCTGTGGGAGGAAAACCTGAAGATACTGACCTGCTGCTGATTGTTTGTGACTTTTCGTACTCAGCATGGACACACAAGCTGTCGTTGTTTTCAAGTGAAACATCTTTGAAGAATTCATGAGCTGATGTTGGTGCTTTGTGAACCAAGGAAAGCTTCGATGTATCAAATGATTCCTCTGCTGGATGTTTCACAGGTAACATAGCAGGTGCTCTCTCAACAATTGTTGAACCATGCTCATTGCTAGAAGAAAATGATGACAAATTACCAGTCTCTAAAAAATGAAGTAATTTCAACGACTGGTAATAGCAATGTGATGCAACAACATCAGCATGGTCATGATCAAGCAGATGCTTGTCCCGACTGGCAACAGTTGAGTCCAACTGTAATTCAGGTTGTAGGCACTGCCCAGCTGCTGATGGGGCAGGTTCACTTGACAGTTCTGCTGTCTGTTCGCTCATGCTGTCTGACCGATAAACTTTTCTGGATTCTTCAGACTGAGATGTATCATTCAAGACAGTTTCTGGCATTCCTTCTTTCTCCACCACAGCTGACTCCCTTTCTAGTGATAATCCTTGGTCACCAGTTGATAAAGTAAAGCTGCCATCACTGCTTGTCTTTGTACTTTCATATGACGCTGGAACTGGTAGTTTGTTCACAGAGCATAATGATGAATTACATGGCAACTGCATACTGTCTCTCTCAGCCTCATGCAGGACACCGAGTGCGGCATAGTAATATGGCAGAATTTCCGCTATAAAACTCTCCGCTGATGACAGTGCAGATTTCTTCATAGCATCTTCACTATGAATGACTGTAAGCGTCTCACTAATTTCAACCCGAGAATCATCCACTCCAGTTCCTGCAGCAGACGCCAAAGCTGATCTGTTCTGAACTGCTATGGCAGCTTCGGTAAACAGCTCAGCAACACGCTGCTCATCTTCAGTAACAGCCGCATGCCCCAAAACTGAAACAGCTTCAGCTACAGGCAGTCTTGCAGATGGTTCCTCAGTGGACTCCACATCTAAAGTACTTAAAAGGGTTTTGGAAGCTGCTTCTTCTGCCAGCTTTGCAACTCTGGGTTCAAAATATTCTGCACTTTGAAGTTCAATGACTGATGGTTCTACTGCTGGTTTAATGAGGGCTTTAGTGTGACATGAGCATGATAACTCAAGATTTTCTGCAAATGTCAGTCGATCGGAAAATTTATCACTGGCTTCTGACATGGTTCCAACCTCATATACTTCGGCACAACTTATCAACATATGTGAGTCAACACAAAGTTCTGTGGCAGAAAGTTCAAAGAGACTTTCACCACTCGATGAAGCAAGTGCTTCAACATCCAACACAGGTAGAGATAATTCAGTAGCAGGTAACTGAATGGATGGTACTGCAGCATCACATTCTGCAGATGCCAACTCAATATCAGACTTTGAGTCAACTACTGGAGCAGACCTTCCAACTGCAGGCTCAGCTTTCTGTTGCTGCTGCTCAACTGCCCACTCAGAAGCACTTGGTTCAGCAGCTTCTTCAGTAACGGGTAGTTCGAGTAAATCTTCCCCAAATTGTGCCACCTTCTGAACGTCTTCAGCAACAGGACATGTTACATCACATGTAAATGACTGACCTGCAACTTCTGAAAGATGTTCTGCTCGATCAGCTTCAGCACTTTTGTTAAGAAATTCTTCATTGTTGCCAGCCATCATGTCAGATTCATCAGGTAGTGTTGCAGATACTGCCTCAACAGTTTCCGCACTCATCCTAACCAAAGACTCAGCATCATGTGCGGTTGGAGTTTCTCCCTCAGGCTTGGCAGCTAAATCAGCTTCATACTTGCATCCTCGTGCAACATCAGCATACAGTCGATTATCAACGTGCCGTAGAACGCCACCACTCACTGGTAAAGTAGGTTCCACTTCCACACTTTCAGCAACCTTGGCTGGTAGAAACCTATCTCCAGATGGATGAGCAGAAGCTGCAGCAACAGTTAAAACTTCCCCATTAACACTTTTGCCAATTTGTGTTTCAGACAGAGTTTGCTGTACTACTTCAACTACAGATTCTGTAACAAGTTTGTGAATTTCAGCTGAAATATGCATAATGGCATCCTCATCCACTTTCACATCATGCTCAAGCCCAAATTCATGCTCACCTATTGGGTGATCTTCAGTCGCATACATTGCTGAAAAAGTACCTGTTACTTCCAGTGTGTTTGGTACCATCTCCAGTTCTCGATCCACAGTTTCCAATGTCGTATCAACAACTCCCTTGTCATCTGACAAATCTATTACAGACTCCGTAACAGTTTCGGCAACAATGCAAACTGGCTGCTGTTGACATTCAGCAAAAGATTCTGGTTCTAATCGTTTGGCTATATGGTCAGCAGCATCGACGTCATCTAGATACTGTGCCCACATTTCTTCAGTATCATGCCTGTGGCGCTCTCGCCTATGTTTCCTGCTCTCGACGACTGTGAAAGATCCGTCTTCAGTCTCATTCCTAGACTGTCCAATGCTTTGATCTTCAACACAACTTTCAACTGCATCCAGTTCCCCAAGCTTTTCCTCTACCCATGATACATTCTCATCACTGTTACCATGACACATGGAAGTTGCCGTGACTTCAGGTGCATTAAGCTCACTAACTTCACTTTCTGATTTTCTTTTAACATGCTTCTGCTTTCTCCGGTGTTTCTTTACCTCACTACCAAGGATGTATGCCACAATATCATCCACATTTTCGGAATCCCATTCCCGCAGAAATCTACTTGCTTTCCGTCTGTTATGCACTCTGCCACTTTCGACATCTCCAAGTACAACAACAGCTGCATAATGGGCAGCACCTCTTTCAGCATCAACTACATCATACGGCATGCATAGTTGCTTGGTTACCTCTGTTTCTAATGATACTTGGTCAACATCTACACTCCGAGAAATTTCTAACGAATTCAAACTGTCCATAATGGCATCAGCATCCATTTCAGCAATGGTCGCTACTTGTTCAACAGCTGCTGCTGCTACTCCAGGCTCAGATCCACTTTCTGCAAAAGTTGCTGTGCACTTGGCATTGTCTGTTGGCACTTGATCACACTCCACTGCAGCTTGTGACAACTCATGGATACCTCTTTCCACAACACTTGCATAAGGCACACACTCAACATGTGCAAGACTGTCTGGTACAACCGCAGGCTCTTTGGAATTGAAAACATGTGCTACATCTTTGCCTGTCAATCCTGGATGTGGTTCAACTCTTACTCTGACAACAGGTCTTGATGCTAGTGTAATTAGACGTTCCAGTCTCACAGTTGCATTTGATTCTGAAGGAAGCAACTGAGGCTTAGCAGCAGCCTGCATTTCTGGCACTCTGTGTGCAGGCACGCCTAACGCTTTCCCACTTTCAACATCATCGAGTGAAGCCAGACTACCATAATGCACAACAGATAACTCTAAATGAGCATCGATTTGGTCTAGGTATTTGGCAGTATCACTGGCAAAACTACCATCAAAAATGTCCGTTTTATCATCATTCACGTCTCTGTCAATTCTTTGTTCATGCTTATCAAGCTCTCTCTTTGTTGTGCATCCACCCAGCTTTGCAGCACTGTCAGTAATATATGGACATGTGCTGTAAATGCCAGTTTCTATGTCCCTTAGTCTACTGTAGACAGGATAGTAGTGTGTGTCTCCAGTAGCCATGTACATCAAACTGAGTTCTTTCTGTGATGCAGATATTGCAGGTTCGCCACTGTTAAAACTGGATACATCAGTTTCATGCAGTACTTTTGAAACGTTTTGAACTAACAATTCTGTGTCCATGATAGCAGTACTGACATCTTTCAGAGTCTGATCACAAGACAATAAGTCATAAGAGATGTCACTTACCTCAATAGGCTGTGGTTCTTGTGTACATTCCCTAGGCAAAGTTTTGCCATGTTTACTGTCATCGTCCATCTTACTTTGCTGCAACCCTGTCCTTCCCAACTGAAGACATTCATTTACCACACAATAATTTGCAGCCAATGAAACCAACACTTCAGGATCTGAGTGCGCTGAAGATGTAGACCTGGTTGACAAATGGTCAACTACTGCATTACCAAGGCCAGCTCTCTGCTGGTTCATTTCCAACAGCTGCCGTATGGCAGTATATCTACCAGCAACTTCAGAGAGACCCGTAGCATCAGCTGCAGGTGGCTTATCAGGGACAGTTGTGTTGGTGGGAAAATACACCGCCTGGCACAGCGAGTTGTGTGGAAGATCAGACGCAGTTACACTATCATGTTGTTCACTCAATGCAACATGTGGTATATGACTACTCTGCACGTCTGCACCTACACTAGCAATGCCAAACACTTCTTTGTTACAAGTCTCAAACTGCTTCGATCTATCTGGCCGCACATTCTGGCTTCTAGTGTCAACTGCATTACGACTACAGGAAGCTGTTGCGGCACTCTCGGTAAACACCCCTATATCATCAAGTTCTGCAGAATACCAGCATTCGTAATCAGATGCCAGGTGGTCACAGGACCCTTCATAGAGGCCAACTGAGCCAAAGTACCCTGCGTCTGAATCTGGAAATGTGGATCCACTTAAACAGTGTAGTGAACTTGCTGCTAACAAGCTATCCGTGGTACTACTAGGTGGTGGTATTACAAGATTTTCATTGCTATAAACAGCAGATATGTTGCGAACAATAGTGGGCATAACTGCTGACATACAGTGATGAGATCTGTAAGATCTACTGGGTTTGGAAGGCAGCCATCTATGGCGATTACGACCACAAGAATTTGTGGTACATGATGCACCATCTTCGTTGCTAGCAGGTGACTGGTGCTGGCAATCTGTGGCACTATCCTGGCCCAAAGATTTCTACAAAATAATAACAGATGTGTTGTGAAAATATGTGCATCTGGATGATATGACAGTCTGTTAAATATTAATTTCTAAGCGTGTGTATAAACTGCACTAAATCACGTACACAAACTCAGATCAATTTCAGCTATTCACATAATTTGCTGCACTATGTTTTGTCAATAATATTGTGTATATGAACAGCACTACTAACGTCATAACCATATCACAGAAGGTTATATTGTGCACACGAGTTAAGACAGTCATCGTTATCCCCATCAAACAGGACTTAGTTCAACTCCACATCATGTACATGTCTTTTCATAGACAGTAACAAACGTTATAACCAGGAACTAGAATGAGAAGACACTAATAATGAATTCATTTCTAATAACTGGTTCATTTATCTACTGCAAATTACACTCCATCAGAAAACAAGTAGGCTATTAGCAAAAACAATAAACAAATTATTTGAGCAATAAATGTGTTTAATTACTGTAACTCTTAAGAGAACATTACGCCAGATAACATGCAGGGAGCTTCATGCCATGCATGTTTTCCGTAGTTTTTAATATAACCTAACAGCTTACAGAAACTGACAAAATAAATGCTTCACAAATAATCTTTAACAATTTTTTAAACTGGCAATATTATACCACAAAATGCTAAATCATTACACAACTTGGATGGTACTGTTCAAGTTTAATGTGACATCACACAGTGCGACTAGCTACAGCAAGACATCTATTATGCAAATGAAATGAACCAGAAATTAAAATGTCACAGCAACCGCCAATCTATGAAATAAATCTAAAGAGAATTAAAAAACTGTTAGACACAAACATACTGACAAAATGCACAACAATCACTTAGCATGTTATCACAGCAAGCTGGAGGCACACCGATAACACGAACTACATGCATACTGACTAGCCGTTGTCAGTACCAGCCACTTCAGGCAAGTCACTTGCTAGCATATGCAAGATGCCAATTTCAGTCTGCAGGCCTGGCAGTGCAATCGATGTTATGAGAAAGTGAGCGAGCAGAGGCTTAACTTCACAGTCAACACATAACAGGGGACAATTTTTACAGGTCAGATGACCCAACCAACAGCATCAAAGCACTACAGGAAGCCAGCAGGCGGCTGAGATAGGCTTCAATCCCACCAGGATCAATCCACCATGTTACAGTAACAATATGAACCACAATATGGCTAGACATCTAGGCTATGCACTGAGTAAGGGTCCCAGTGTACATGTATCAAAAACTCTGTCTGCTAGACCTATAAGCTGCCTAGAACATTGTGCAACAACACAATGTTGCACAATACTATAGTAACAAGAGCAGCTGCTACAATCCCTCTTAAGGAAACACTCATAACCAAGAATGACTCACTCAGACATTTCTTCCGAATTATTAATTGTTCCTTTGACAACTGTACCACTGCTGCTATATCAGCTACACATGTACTTTAAATGTGGGAACAGTCAAGAAGAAGCATTAACCTGAAAGCAGAGCAACTGATTTCATAACAAATCATTCAGCAACAAGTATCACACTTAACAAGCATACAGCCGCAGGAACAGAGACAGAACAGAATGCAATCAATGTCATCAATCAACACGTAAAGCACGTCAGTCGTGAAAAACTGTTAAAATTTACTGAGATGCCACAGAAATTAGGGGTGCACCAGATATAAGGTAGTATCTGGTCACCTTACTTTCCAGTTCCAATTCTGGCTCCTGACAGTCAAAGAACAAATAATGAAAATGAAATTGGATAACTTTACTTACTTCTTTACTTACTTCATAGAGTCAGCTGACTCTTTTGCTGCAACTTGGATTCGAACCAGGACATCACAAGATCAAACATACAACTTGTGACTCCGCCCACCCAGCAGTCTGGGTGTCCAAGTCAAACCAGTGCGAATGCTCACTCAGATGGTGAAGAACTGTAGTCAAGTAAGTCAACTCAACTCAACTGTCAGTGTGTCTTATGGTCCTTACATCACTAAACAGTATTATCCAGTTCCGGCTGGATAGTGAACATCCCTATCTGGTACATTCCTAACACAAATACTGAACTGGATATCAGCAAAAAATCAGAATCACAGAAACGAAACTGTACTGTATTGCTATAATGAAAACATGCAACAGTCAAGACAGTATAAAAGTCATTCTGGACAAAAGCGGAACACAACAACACAAACTGATCTATTCTATGAAAACGTTCATGCCTTAGCACTACCGGCGTCACTGCTAATGAACAGCAGCAGGGCAGAGGCATGCATGACACTGATGGTTAACGTGCAGCTTCTGTCACCTGTTGACCTGGCGAATCAGACGTAGAAGCTGCCGCAGACTGAGCCTCATCAATATACACAGCATGGCCTAGCTGAACCAGCTGGGCGGCAATGTCAATGTCCTGCGTAAACATCCAAGTGTCACTCAACAGCTTCTATCGTGTCCAAGAACAAACCTGTTTAATGACCCATATTCCTCGATAACCTGGAAATGTGTATGCCAGATTCACTGACAAAATTAACTCTCTAGACCTTCACTGTCAAGAAACCAATATCAGCTCTGGCCCCACAGCTTGTATTAAGAAAGAAACTTTTACGTTAAACAGCTTTTAATTCCACTGATGGCCACTGATAATGAAACATTCAATAAATGTGGTAACTTCATAAAACCTATACATGTATTACACAGCCCTTATGCACAATTTAAAAAGCAACATAACACATGAAAAACAACTAAAGATTAAAATTAGGGATATATCAAATTAATGCAATAACAAATCTGTCAATGAAACAACCATATTATGACTTGAGTAACATTTAGCACAGGAGACATTGTTGTAACAAACTGTAAATCTATCAAAATTCCACAAGATGACAAAACAACAACAGCATATAACTACCACTGGTCCATTGGTGTCGATAAGGTGAACACAACGTATCTGAAAGTCATTGCCATCAGTTTGTTGACCGACTGTTTTAGACATGAGTGGCTTCCACTTAGCAGTGTGTGACAACTCTTCAAACACATCTATTGCTGCACTGGACCACTCCTGGCCTGCAATACAGCACATGCTACAGTTATGAATTATCAACATCACAATGTTTTAGTACCTATAATACACAAAGAAGTCTACAAACAACAAGTCCACAGCAACACTCATTAGAGACCAAATTGCATAGTGGCATTTACAGACCTCTTCCAAGGGTATATTACTATGTTAAGTAAGTTGCAAAAAGTTGCTATTCGGCTTACATCTAAAACACGAAAAATTTGTAATATACATTTCTGTGCCATTTAGTGTATACACAGAAGACGGCAGTCAGTTTGTGTAATGCAGCTTTGGCTTTAACTGTATAGGCACACACTACATACTGTACTTAATACATTAGACATACTCAGAAACACCTAAAACATGCACAGAAATATTACAGACCAAAAACATCTTCTTCAATAGTTGTTAACACTAATTTACATATTCACTTCAACTCCCAATTGGCAAAACTATGAGAGTTCATACAAAACTACATGTTCAAGTTTTAACGTTTTAATCAGAAATTGAAATATCTTTTCATGAGACAAAGCAATAAATAATTAAAACATATACCAGTACTTTGAGTGCACAACAGGTGCACTACAACAAATACTTTATATCACTGGTTGGCTATAATATATATCGAAATTAATAGCCCATCAGCTGATAGGGTGGCAGTCAACTCAGACAAATCAACTCATCAGAATTCGTTAGCGTTAAAATTAGCTTTAGGGCTCAGAATTAGGTTAGCCTTAGGAACAAGCTTACTTGAGGACAAGTTGACTATAAACCAGCTGATATACTGCTGTGACAAAGGACAAATATAAATTCTAAGCCTATAAACACTGTACAGTAAAAAGAGCAATCATTGCCTCGAGGCCCCATAATGACAAGCTGCAGGCGCAACAAACACAACACTGAAACTGCAGTTGACACACTTACCATCAGCAGGTTTAACATTTGCTAAGCAGCATTCAACGGCCTGGAATGGAAGACTCTTAAAATCACTTCTGAAATGCATTAAACACACCACAAAGAAAAACATGCATACACATAAGTGCTCCTACAGTGGCACATCAAATGGCAATCAAGGTACAAAGCAAGGCAGACAATAGCTGTAGTGCTACATACAAAATACTATACACAATGCTACTATACTCACTTAGTACTACAAAAACATCTTTTGACCAACTTGCCCAAACCACAAATGTGTCATTAACTTGTTGGCAATTCAGTTTAATTAGAACACGACATAGTGATATCATATCATCAGCTTCTGTTAGAAAGTTACACACTTACATGCAAGTCATATGACAAACACAAATGATGCACATTTTCTTGGAATAAAATGGCCATTATAAAAATATCAAACTCACATTCCGAAAAACTGTTAGTATTGTTATTATTCCAACATTATATACTCCAATGTCCAAACTCAAATTCTGCACCATTTATATACTATCTACTAGTGTCTACTACTTGTCATCAACAGAATGAGAGACTCTAACCTGAGCTGTCGAATGCGATCTTTAGCAATCCAGCAGCTATCACCAAAGTCTCCATAATACAAGTCAACTTTGTCATCCTCAACGGCACACACCTCGGCCCGATACCACAGATTATCAGCATCAAATGGAGCCGCTACAATTTCACTTAGTTGTATGTCGGCCATTGGCTCTGTCTGTTATGCAAAACAACAAGTGTTTTCTAAATTATATCACATACGTAGTTTCATTTACATTAATTAGACGTTATGCCGCTGCCGTGCTGGCCAACTGTAAACTGCAATCACAGAGATACAGGCAGTATCAGCACAGGTATCAGTATCGGCACAGGCCGATATGCCTCTTTTACCTATACAGGCAAGCAGATGCATAAAAAACAATTACGTCAGACATCAATTTGTATAGTGCCAGAAGTCAGCTCTCTGATGCTGCTGGTATCTTGTCACAAAGACATGAAAATGCCATTCCAGTAAACCCTACAATTCTTCTTTGAAAGGCAGGCCAAACCTGTGGCAACTGTGGTAAACTGGCTGATAGCTACAGACCAAAAAATGTCTTTAAAATCGTAAAATTTTAAACATTGCATTTGTTATCACACAAATCTGACAAGATAAAATACTTATTCCATACACAAAACAAGCAACTATGTCAGATTATACGACTGGTACAAATTGCTATTTACAGAAAATAAAACCTGAATAAGAGACATGGTAATACAAGCACTTACAAAGTAAAACAAAATCTGTTGTAAAACAGGTTGTACATTACATGTACTTCACATTTCAGCTACAAATGCTGCATGTCATCGGCAACACACACAAACCATCTTTATCTTGTGAAATTAAACTTACAACACCAAAATTCTTCTTGAAAGCAAGACAGATGTTAAATTATCATCACAAATGTCATACCTGAGTCTCATAGAAGCTTGTCATCTCGTTAATCAAGCTGTCAAGCTGTGTAGATCGTTTGCTCAACATTTGAACCCAGAAATGTTCGGGGTGTTCAACGGCCGACACATACACTGGACCGTAAACACTGCACAATACGTCAGTGTCACTCTCCTCCGTACCGACATCACTGGGCATCTCACCAGCAGCAGATGCATCTACAAGATGCATCAGTTAATGCTTAGTGGTAATGCACTGGCTCAGATCAATACAGATGCTCTATGTTTGGTATGGTTAATACTGCAGCTAAATAAACCATCTCAGTATGCTCACTACGTAACCAATTACCAGGTCAACTCTTCCCAGCCATCATTTCAGGATCCATCTAATGAGTCCAAGCAAAGCTGGTGAGTATACTATTGTCTTGCACTGTATGTTGGCATATAGCTGCA
>Ga0126335_1000868_pt1 | contig 15766 bp, 20 predicted proteins | sample OlaspJWI45metaG_FD_108409 | JGI IMG/M metagenome (GOLD analysis project Ga0126335, IMG submission 108409) | Marine gutless worms symbiont microbial communities from Oahu, Hawaii - Olavius sp. 1 OAHU.JWI-45 metaG | ecosystem: Host-associated > Annelida > Digestive system > Unclassified | place... | reverse complement strand
TTATGTAGGAAACCTTCATAGGCGACTTCAATGCCATCAATATAGGTTTCAACCAGTACGTTGTTACGCTCAAATTCATCCCCATATTCCTGAATGATTGGGTGTATACGCTCGCATGCAGCGATAAATTCGTTTTCATCATTAGCCCGTATAACGCCACGACTGGCTGACAAATGCAGTGGTTTTAAGACACAGGGAAAAGGAATACCAGCCAGTTGTTTTTCAATGGCTAAGTTAAGGTCAATGAGACAGTGATTGGGTACCGGGCAGCCAGCGAGTAGCAAGTGTGCCCGTGCAATATCCTTGCGTCGGGATGTCTGTGCTGCCGCGGGTTTATTATGTGGCAGGTCGAGTGTTTGTGCGACGCTGGCGGCTAACTCTACCGTACTATCATCACTGCCCAGTACGCCGGCAAAAGGCCGCTTTTTGGCTTCATCAAGAATGGTTAAAAGTGCATGATCTGGATTATCGAGATCAATATGCAGACCTTCATGTACCTCGGTAATTAATGAATATTCACCTTTAGAGGCAATGAGTACATCCAGTCCCATTTGTTTCGCGGCATTAATGTATGGCGCGATGCGATAGCTATTGGGCTGAGCGATCAGGAGAAAGCGGTCGGGCATGTGGCTAGAATAAAAAAGCCCCGGTCAACGGGGCTATCTATATAAATTTGAAGATGCTCCTGAAACGGACTCAGGTGGATGCAAGACAAGGCAAAAGTTGGCGAGGAAACGCAGTGTATAAGGAATACATGAGTATACCGAGCCGACTTTTAACGCCGTATAGTGCTACCTGAATTTGTTTCAGGGGTAACTTAGCCGCAACCACCACCAGCTGCCCCACAGCCCCCACAGGTTCCTGATCCACCACTATTGGCAAATACATTCTTGAAAACAAAACTACGGTTAGCCCCCTGGGTTTGGTAATCAATTTCAACGCCCTCCAGGTAAGAAAGTGCAACGGCGTCAACATAGACATTCAGGCCGTCTTTTGACCAGGTCGCATCAAACTGGGTGGGTTCTTCCACCAGTGTCATGCCGTAGCTCATGCCGCCACAGCCGCCGCCTGAAACAAAGATACGCACGCCATTAACATCTTCCTCGTCTGCGGTGAGTGCCAGAAGCTGCTCGACTGCCTCAGGGGAAACGTTGATTTCACTGGTTAATTGGCTATTAAATTGTGGTGTAGACATAATGATGTTTCCATTTGAATTCGGGTAATTGGGGAAGTCTACCAAATATTTGGGCAATGGCACCTTATCTCAAGGGGTATAACCGCACAGGCCGCCACTATTTGCCCAGATTACGATCCAGGATATTGCCGAGCTGCGTCCCCCAGTCATCCAATGCGGACTCCACTGCCCGCCAGGTAAAATAGCTATGTGTCGGGTCGACCATTGAACCGAACTTACGGTCCACAATAGATGCCAGGTGTTGACCTGTCACGGAGTCTCTAAGCTCGCCCTCAATCGCTGCTCTGCCGAAATCGACAGGCACAAAAAAACAGCCCTCTACTCACGACATTGGCAGCCACGTTGACGGGTTTGATATCAACAATGGCTGAACGTAAAAGAATGACTCCCTCACCGGGTTTATCGGTAAAATTCAGGCGGCTGCAGGCAGTATTGGCCAGGGTGCGCTGGAAATGATTGCGCATTCGCTGTAGGTCATCCTCATCGATCTTTTTCTCATCTTCGCCCTGAACGACTCGTATCACGACTTCGTTAAACATGATGGAATGATAGGTATCCCAGGGGGCCTTCTTGTCTTCGAAATAAAGCGTTTTACCCGATCTATCAGTAGGTTTGAGGTGTTTATAGTTTACGAGGTAGCCAGAAGGTTTGATCGGCTGGGCCTGTTTACAGGCGCTGATTGAAAACGCTAACCCCAACAGTAGAATAATTGTTAATAACTTTCTAATCATGTTTTTAAGTTGTAATTGTTTGACGAAGATCAGCCGTGCAAAGATAACGTACATTCAGAATAGACCAAAACTATGTTGACTGCTGGTAATATTTGCTGGGCACTGTTAGTAGGTACCAGGATGGTGAAATAATGAAATCAAGCTATTACGAATTTTATTTTCCAGACGCTGATGATGTTAATCCTTTGGTGATCACGGGGTATATGTACAAGCTGGAATCCAGTGAGGTTCGCAAGAGTCATTTTTTTCAGGTCGATATGAAAATATTTATATTGATAGCGATGAAGTGCCAGGCCTGTCGACATTGATACCATTCTGGATTGCATCTGCTGCACAGGTACTGGATAAGAATCCAGAGGATATGCGGTGTGGTTTCTGGTTCAATGATATGCGACCAGGAAACGTGACAGAGCCACATAGTCATGATGATGACGATGAATGGTTATCCGGCGTGTATTATCTCAAGGTGCCAGAAAATTCAGGTGAGCTGGTATTACACACTGAAGAAGGTCAATTAACTGTTCAACCAGAAGCAGGCAAGCTGGTGTTATTTTCCGCGTCTAATGTGCATGAAGTGACTGAAAATCGCAGCCAGGAAACACGCCTGTCAATTGGTATAAACTTTGGCTCGGTGTCTGCCGAGACTCACATGCCAAATTGACCCCATTGTAACGGCGGTTCAGTCATTACAGCCGCCTGTTCGCGTAGGGATAATATATGTTCTTCCCAGTAGCGTTGCTCATTAAACCAGGGGAAATGCATTGGAAAGGTAGGATCGTGCCAGCGACGTCCCAACCATGCTGTGTAGTGTATTAGCCTCAGGGTTCGCAGGGCTTCGATTAAATTAAGTTCTGATGCATTGAAATCATGGAACTCAGTATAGCCCTCCAGATAATCCTCAAGTTGAATGGTTCTATCTTCACGTTCACCTGACAACAACATCCATATATCCTGAATCGCTGGTCCCATACGGCAATCATCCAGGTCGACAAAATGTGGCCCATCGTTGGTCCACAGGATGTTGCCGGGATGGCAGTCTCCATGTAGACGAATAATATTGATATCTCCTGCACGCTTATAGCATTCGTGGATTAACTGAAGCAGATCATCGGTGAGCGTGGTATAAGCATTGAGCAGCTCAGCAGGGATGAAATCATTTTCAAGTAGCCAGTCTCTCGATTCCAGACCGAAGTTTTCAATAGTTAAGGTGGGGCGGTGTAGAAAGGCATGACTAGCCCCAACGGCATGTATGCGCCCCATCAAACGACCAAATTGCAGGCGGTCTTCAGGGTTGTTGAGTTCTGGCCAATGCCCACCCTGACGGGGAAATACGGCAAATAGAAAACCGCAATGCTCATGCAATGTTATTCCTTCACGATCGGGGAGAGGCGTCACAACGGGGATCTCATGATCCTTGAGTGCCAGGGAAAAATCATGCTCTTCCTGAATGGCATCAGCCGACCAGCGGTTGGGTCGGTAGAATTTGGCGATGACTGGCTGCTGGTCTTCAACACCTACCTGGTATACACGGTTTTCATAACTATTCAGGGCAAGAAAACTGCCATCACATAGCATGCCCAGACTTTCCACGGCGTCGAGCAGGACATCGGGTGTCAGTGCATCATATGGGTGTTGATTGTCTGTCATTTGTTATCGCCCATTAAGGGAAAGCTATATTCCATATGGTGACTCGGCTGAGGTAACAGGTCGATACTGACTAAGTAAAGACAATGGTGCGGTTGTCTTTAACGATAATACGGTCTTCAAGATGCCATTTAACAGCTCTGGCCAACGCCTGTCGTTCGACATTCATGCCTTCTTCTTTCATCTCTTCAGCGTCAAATCGATGTGATACGCGGTGGACTTCCTGCTCAATGATAGGACCTTCATCCAGATCAGCAGTGACGTAGTCTGCGGTGGCGCCAATCAGTTTGACACCCCGCTGGCAGGCTTTTAGATACGGGTTTGCACCCGCGAAGGCTGGCAGGAATGAGTGATGGATATTGATAATTTTATTCGGGTAATGAGTAATAAAATCATCACTAAGTATTTGCATGTAGCGAGCAAGCACAATCAAATCAGCCTTGCCTTCAAGTAAGGAAAGTATTTTAGCTTCTGCTTGCGGTTTATTGTCCCTGGTGACGGGAATATGGTGGTAGGGAATATGGTGGTAGGGAATATCGAAGTGACGAACTTCCTCTTCAAGGTCGGGGTGATTACTGATCACCATGGTGATATCAGCGGGGAGTTCCTCACGTTGATTGCGCCAGAGTATCTCCTGCAAGGCGTGATCATGTCGTGAAACCATCACTGCCATTTTTTTTCGGTCATGTGCGTAGCTGATATACCATTGCATTTCGAACTTATCAGCAACTGCAACACTGAAAGCCTGTTCCAGTGCATTCCTGTCTACGTCGAGATGCGGTGTCTGGAATTCCAGTCGCATGAAAAACGTACCATCCTCGGGATCGGAGGAATGTTGGTCTAACATGGTGATATTTGCACCATGATGATAGAGGAAGGTGGTTATCGCAGAAACGATGCCAGGCTGATCCGGGCAGGTGATCAATAGTCGGGCAATAGTGCTACATTTCATAGGGGTATGCTGCAAGATTTATTATTGGTGGCATAATACGCGCCCCCTGCGGTAAATGGTATTGACCAATGAGCAAAGATAAAGAGCAGACTGTTCCTGAAGATATTCAGTTACATACCAAGTCACGTCTGCTGGAAATAACCTTTTCAACCGGTGAAAGGTTTGAATATCCCTGCGAATACCTCAGGGTAAAGTCTCATGCCGCAGAAGTACGTACTCTGGGAAGGCCAGAAACGGGAAAGGAAGAAGTCAATATTACGGAAATAGAACCACAGGGTACCTATGCCGTACGGCTGGTTTTCGATGATGGCCATGACACCGGAATCTATTCATGGGACACGCTTTATGATCTGGGCAAAAATTATCAGAAGTACTGGCAGGATTACCTGGAGTCGCTGGAGGCTATTGGTTACGAACGGAATGCTGATCGTGAACGTACCGGTGGGCGGAAAATAAAAATCAAGTTGCTTTATTTTGTGCAGTTACCTGATGTCTTTGGTAAAGATCAGGAAGACGTTTTTCTGCCGAAAGAAGTGACGAATATCCAGCAACTGCTCGAATGGCTACGCGGCCGCGGTAAGCAATACGATGATTTACTCAAGGATGATATTGTTACCGTTACGATTAACAAGTCATTTGCTGAACCCTTTACGGTTCTGGAAGAAGGAGATGAGGTTGCGATTGTCCCCAAACCTAATTGAAACTGCTTCAGTTGGCACGATACGGCGTTAAAAATTAACTCACACTGCTCATTTATTGTAATAAACTCCGCGTGTTCGTTAATTTTTGTCTTGTCTCGCACTCAACTGAAACAGTTTCAAATTATGTCTAAAGATTTTCCTCACTTACAGTTAAAGCCAAGTTCATACGTACATGAAGCGTGACTGGCGAAACCCCGAAGATTACACATTTACCCAAAAGTTAAGCCCGGAACTCTGGGCATGGCAGTTTCTAAGACGTAACCCTGAATATCAAAAAGACTACGACTGGTTTATTCAGACCTGGCGAGCACTTGAAGCAGATTATGGATCAGCTCCTAACCGGGATTTTTCACGCTGGAAACTAGACTTCCGCGCATACGCGCCAGATGAGATGACAAGAGGCTTTTGTGAAGATGATAAAAGTTGCGCTTCACCTGATGGTGATAAGATCTTAATTGAATGTGCTATGGGCGCCAAGTGGGGGTTTTACAAGTTCCCGAATTCACCTGCTATAGAATTCCCGGAAATACCGGAACAATTAGTGTGGCGTGAAATAGATTTTATAGTTAGCGAGCCTGATGGTCCGACACAGTTATATGAAGCAGATCTCAGGTTTGATTTACGTTTGTCACTTAATGAACAATTGTCTGTTGCCAAACGTCAGTTGGTTATTCAAAAACGACAGAGGCGAGTTGAGTTATTAAAAACTGATGTTTTATCAATTTATCTCAGGATGATTGATGCAGGAGATACTAGTGACCAGGATATAGCAAACCTTCTCTATGAAGGGGATCTTGTAAAGTTAACTCACGACAGACAGCGTGCCGATGAAATATGTCGTACGGACTATCGTTTATTTTTAATGCTAAGCAGGTAGTGCATGTGGGAAAGTACAGTTTAGGTGATAACTGCTGTTAACATGCCAGGGGTATAAATACAGAGATCAGTTTCCAGTTATCCAGTTAATGCTATTGCGCACCTCCTCGGCTGTTTGGATTCGCTGGCTGGGAGTTTTTGCCATCAGCCCACGGATTACTTCATTAAATGGGCTGTTTTTGTTAGGCAGGTCAGGCACGGGTGCTGCAACGTGTTCTGTTGCAACATCTTGTGTTCTATTGCTATGAAAGGGCGGCTTTCCTGCCAGCATATGGTAAAAAATTGTACCAGCAACATAGAGATCGCTGCGCTGGTCTGTTGTCCTGCCCTGAATGGCTTCAGGTGACATATACAACGCTTCCTGGTAATTGTATTGGAGACCTTTTTCTTCTTTATTATCGAGTTCGTCATCCGGTGGGTAGTAGACATTATTCAGATGTGTGAGCACCAGAGCTTTAGGTGAGCGGAACAAAAGATTCTCTGGCGCGAATGCGCCAGCCGTCATACCGTTATCGTGCAGCACTTCCAGACCTGAAATTATTTGTAGCATGAGGTTGATCGCCTGTTCTTCAGTGACGCCTGTTTTATCAAGCAGCTTGGATAACTTTTTACCTACCAGGTACTCCTGAATCATGATTACATAGTCTTCGATGGCCTGGAATGCGATCCACTTAACCAGGTTAGGGTTTTTGTTTGCTATCAGTGCCTGCAAATCAGCTTTCAGTTTGTCGGGTGGCTTTCTACCGAGAGTGGTTGATCTATCGATAAGTTTAATCGCATAGGGCATATCGTCTTTGATATGGTGGCCAGAGAAGGAAAAGATCCGGTCACGGCAGCCTAGATATCTATCGATTGAATAGTCGCCGATATTGACATCACCATTGAGCATATCCTGAATTTTAAAGGGCCAGTGTTCATAGCCTTGTAACAAGGCTATGGCATACTACATCTGGTGATAGGTGGATTCAACTGCCTCATAATCCCCGGTATCTTCAATTGACTCTCCTAAGGATATTTCTTCCGCATCATCAGTGTCGTCGTCCGGCTCACTGAACATGTCGTTTTCAATTTCAAGCGCCATGTATGCGCCGCTTCTTTCAAGGGCGTTCTTGATGTAATAATTCAGCTTGTCGCTTCTCAGGTGTTGCTTGAAAAGGAAGGTTTCAGCTCCCAGCTTCATACCCTCATCTGCCTGGATTGATGCTTCCAATGAATTGGGATCCATGCAGGAACTGAGAAAGATGAAGGGAGGAAAGCCGTCTTCATTCTTATGTTGCGATACCCAGTCGATTCCGTTTACATCACCAAGCTGGCTATCGATTATCAACAGGAAGTAGTCTCCCCAGTTTAGATCGTCAACAGAGTCAGTTGACGGGTCCAGTTCAACGAGTTCTGTATCGGGCTGTGACTGATCAAGAAACTTTTTTACTACCAGTCGGTGTTTCTTGACCGTATCAATTATCAATATTCGGGTTTGCATTATTATTGTTTATTCGATTGCTGATCGTGTCCTGTGTACTTTACTCGATTACAACATGAAACTCATCGAAGTTGGCACTGATTAAACGGGAGATCATATTGTCTGCGAGATCAATCGTTGATAATGGTCCCACTCGTACTCGATAGATGGGCTCGCCATTGTGATTGCTTCCTTCCGTAACGAACACGCCGGAAATCGCGTTGCCTACGGTTTTGGTTAGTAGTCGTTGAGCATTATCTCATGAGGAAAATGCACCAAGCTGTAAATAAATCTGTGCATTTGGGTTGGCGCCGCCAGAGGTGTCGGCTGTCCTGACCGGTTGGCCAGGTTGCCCTGGTCGCCAGGTTAGTGGGTCGATGGCACGTACCTCTACCAGTCCGGTGCCTTTACCCGCCGTGCCCAGTTTTTGTGCGGCAGCATAGCTAAGGTCAATAATACGACCTTCGTGGAAAGGGCCCCGGTCATTGACACGTACGATAATCTTTTTGCCAGTCTTGATGTTTTTGACTTCAACATAGGTAGGTATAGGTAATGTCTTGTGTGCCGCTGTCATGGCGTACATGTCGTAGATCTCTCCATTCGATGTGCGGCGGCCATGAAACATTTTTCCATACCAGGAAGCAATGCCACGATCGACATAACCTTTGCTGCTGTCAAGGACATGGTAACGTTTGCCAAACACAACATAGGATTTGGGATTGCCGCCTCGGCTTTTGGGTTCAAGCTTTGGTACCGCGTCTGCAATGATATGGTTATCACGATAATCTGCTGGCGGCCCGTCATCTGAATAATACTTTCCGCTCGTACGGCTTGAAGAGCTACCGCCACAACCTGATAGCAATAACATGAATATCAGCGAAAGAACTGACCAAGCATTAATATAACGATGCTTACTGCTTGTCATGGTAACTAGCATTGGGTGCCTGTATTAATTCATACCTTGTCTGATGCTTTGACTGAGCTGGTAGGCGGCCATGGCGTATAAATTACTATGGTTATAGCGAGTAATCACGTAAAAATTATGTAATCCCAGCCAGTATTCCTTATGGTCTTGTTGTTCAAGTTGTATTGGGGTTGCCAGTGATGAAGGCATCACCGGCTGCGATGGAAAGATACCGTGTTTGCTTAATTCGCTAATACTATGTTTGGGTTTCATGCCATAGCTAGAAAATTTCTTTTTTGATTTGTAATTAGCGCTAACTGTAACAGGGTCTCCATTATTCCAGCCATGCTGTTTAAAGTAGTTGGCAACGCTACCAATAGCATCAACCGTATTATTCAGCAGATCTCGTTTACCATCACCATCAAAATCAACAGCGTAATGACGGTAGCTGCTTGAAATAAACTGGGGTTTTCCTAATGCGCCGGCATATGAGCCTTTAAGTGTGTATGCATCCAGTTCTTCTTCGCGAATCAGTAACAGGTATTGTTCCAGTTCTTTTTTGAAAAAGCTGGCTCGTTTGGGGTAATCAAAGGCTATTGTAACCAGTGTGTCAAAAACAGGAAACTTGCCTTTATATTTCCCATAAAATGTCTCAACGCCGATGATCGCGGTAATCATTTCAGGTGGTACGCCATAAATTTTCTCGGCTCGTTCCAGCGTTTCTTTGTTATCTTTCCAGAATTGGATCCCCTGATTGATGCGTTTTTCAGTCATGAAGATTTTTCGATACCGATGCCAGGGCATGCTCTCGGCCGGTTTATCAAGAGATTTAATGGTTTCTTCCTGTTTGACTGCCTTACGAAACCAGTCGGTTAGCATATCCCTGTCATAGCCGTGTTTTTCTACCATCATGGTGATAAAGGCTTTGACCTCATCACGTTCTTCATAACCTGCATTTGCAGTACTCATGAAATAAAAAGCAAAGAAGAAAGTAATACAAAATATTTTAAGCATCTGGAGTTTGTTACTCATTTAATTCTCAGTTGATTGCTGCATGCAGCGTACAAAAAAATGGCTCAGGTGGTGTTGAGTTATTGAAGGAATATTTAAAAGTCTTCATGGCGGAATAACTTCTTGTGTGTCTGTACTGACATTATCATGCCAAACCCTGCCATCAAGGTCACGATTGATGTACCGCCATAGCTAACGAGTGGTAAAGGTAACCCGACCACAGGTAATATGCCACTGACCATGCCGATATTGACAAATACGTAGATAAAAAATGTCAGACTCAGGCTGCCTGCTAATAGTCGTGAGAATGTATCCTGGCCATATGTGGCGATATATAAACCACGTGCAGCGATAAATAAATAGACTGCAAGTAAAATCAACAAGCCCATTAGACCAAATTCTTCACCGATTACCGCAAAGATAAAGTCCGTGTGTCGCTCCGGCAGAAATTCCAGTTGGGACTGGGTGCCATTTAACCAGCCTTTTCCATATATACCGCCGGAGCCAATGGCAATTTTTGCCTGTATTGTGTGCCAGCCTGCATTGAGTGGGTCACTTTCAGGGTTAAGCAGGGTAAGTACCCTGGTTTTCTGGTAGTCGTGTAACAGGAAATACCATGCCACCGGTAGCATGGCCAGCCCGGTAACGGCCAGGCCAATCAGGTATTTCCAACGGATGCCGGCCAGGAATACTACAAAGAAACCAGAAGCGGCGATTAATAAAGAGGTACCTAGATCTGGCTGTTTGATAATCATGGCAAATGGAACAATGATGAGTATGGCGGCAACAATCAGCCTGGGTACCCTTGGGGGTAGTTCATATTCAGATAGGAAACGTGCCACCATTAAGGGCAATGCAAGTTTCATCAGTTCGGAAGGCTGGAAACGAAACAAGCCGAATACATCCAGCCAACGTTGTGCTCCTTTAGCCTGTACACCATGGGTTAACACGAGAACCAGCAGGATAATTCCCAGACTGTAAACCCATGGTGTCCAGCTTCTCATGAGCTGGGGTGAAAATTGTGCCAGTACAAACATAACGAATAAGCCGGATAAGAGACGTACCCCCTGCTTGATTAACAGGTCAGTTTCCTGACTTCCCGCACTGTATAGTACAAGCATACTGAATAGGCAGAGGGTGAGTATGCCTAACAGTAGTAAGGCATCAATATGTAGTCTGTGGAGTAATTCATTCATCGGCAGGCTTCTCTTCAACTTCAGTGACTGCCGGTAGCTTGATTTCACCCGAGGCGATTTTAGGTGTTAGCCATGCATTGATGACTTCACCAGCGATAGGGGCGGCGGTTGCACCGCCATGACCACCATTTTCAACGATAACGGCAATTGCGATCTGTGGGTCCTCAACGGGGGCAAATGCTACGAATAAGGCGTGATCCTGATGTTTTTTCAGGATCTTGCTTTCATCGTATTTTTCACCCTGCTTGATACCGATAACCTGTGCTGTGCCTGTTTTTCCTGCAATGGTATAGGGGATGTCCTTATTGAGCCGCCGTGCCGTTCCCCTTGGGCTATGGATGACATCCTTCATGGCACTGATAACCTGTTCCCAATGTTCTTTTTCTTTAATGACAACATGATTGGAGACCCGTGATGTGACAGGTAATTTTTCGCCACTGCGTATATTCTCAATTTCACGTACCAGCCTGGGACGGATATTTTTCCCGCGATTGGCCATGGTGGCTGTCGCTACGGCAAGCTGCAGTGGTGTCACCAGTGTAAAACCCTGACCAATACCGGTAATGAGTGTTTCACCTGGGTACCATGGCTGATTTTTAACGCGGCGTTTCCAATCGCTTGAAGGGAAAAGGCCACTCGGTTCGTATTGGGAGTCGAGTAGATCGACGCCTGTTTTTACGCCAAATCCAAACTGCACCATGTAATCATGCAAAGGATCAACTTTCATCATACGCGCGAGTTCGTAAAAGAAAACATCGCAGGATTGCACGATGGCTTTATTCGTATCGACCGCACCATGACCGCTGTGTTTCCAGCAACGATATTTATGTGTATCGCCGGGTAATCGAAAATACCCTGGGCAGTGGGTGCTATGGTCATGCTGAATGACATCGGTTTCCAGTCCACCGAGCGCTACGAAGGGTTTGATGGTTGATCCTGGTGGGTACCTGCCATAAAGCGCACGATTGGTTAGTGGTTTGTTCTCACTGGTGTTATAGGCGTTGTAGGTTTTATGATCAATGCCGTTAACGAACAGGTTTGGGTCATATCCCGGTTGGCTGGCGAAAACTAGCACATCCCCGGTTTTTGGTTCGATTGCTACCACGGCACCGTTTTCTTCTCCCAGCGCTTTTTCAGCAATATGCTGTAGTTTTGAGTCAAGGGTTAAATATAAATTTTTTCCTGGTTTGGCAGGAACGCTTTCCAGTTTTTTTAGTATGCGGCCACTGGCGTTGATTTCTACCTGCTGTACGCCAACGCTGCCATGTAACAGGTGCTCGTAGTTTTTTTCAATCCCGGTTTTTCCAATATGGTTGGTACTGCGGTAGTTGGATTTGTCGACTTTATTCAGTTCTTTTTCACTGATACGGCCAACATAGCCAACAGCATGCACTGAATGCTCTTTTTGTGGATAGTGCCGGACCAACCTGGCAGCTATATCAACACCGGGTAACCGGTGTTGATCTACCGCGATCTTGGCGACCTCTTCATCGGTCATGTTAAGTCGTAACGGTATACCCTCAAAACTAGGGCGGCGTTTTTTTATTTTATAAAAGCGACTGCGATCCAGTTTATCTATCGGGATGAGCTTGGCAATTTCATCAATTGTGCCTTTCAGGTCATTGACCCTTTCGGGTGTGATTTCTAGACTATAGGTAGGTTGGCTTTCAGCGAGTACGACGCCATTTCGATCAAAAATAATACCGCGGGTAGGTGCAACGGCAACAAGCTTTACCCGGTTTTCTTTTGATAAGGTCGCGTAGGTATCATGCTCGTATACCTGCAAAAACACCAGCCGGCTAACCAGGATGATAAGCAATATGATGACGAAGATAACGGCCTGAATTGCACGGCTGGTGAACAGGATGTTCTCACTTCGGTAATCCTTGATGCGAGTTCTTATTGCCATGCAGAATAACTAACCCGAGTTAGGAGCTACTAACGGACGTGATAACGACGACGGACATCACGCAGGATGATAAATATCCAGGGCCAGAGCAATGCGCCCAGTAAGACTGGTGTCCAGTAATGCCAGGTAAATTCTATTGTGCCGGTCATGTCGTAAATCCATAAAAGCAGTGCATGGTAAATAAACAGGATAAGCCCGATCATGACAGATTGTTGCCAGAAGGGGTAAACACGGATACGCAGGGAGAGGTTGAACATCATGAAGGCTAAAATGACCAGGGCTAGTGCATGTTGCCCAAGCAATGCGCCTTTCAGAACATCAAGGCTTATGCCCATCAGCCAGGCGATGTTAATTCCAATCCGGTGAGGCAGAGCCATGATCCAGTAGAGTAATACCAGAGCGACCCATTCAGGTCGGTAGCTGGTCAGTGCTTCCGGCATGGGCAAAATAGTTAATGCCATGGCAAAAATTAAACTGATTGCGATATAGCCGCCGCCGCTGGCTTCTTCATGCATCATGGCTCGGATTCCCCAGCGGGCTTACTTGTCTGGCCATACTCTTCTGGCCAAACCATTAGAACTTCGCGGTGACGATCAAGTCTCGCGGTGGGGCGGGCATAGGCGCTGGAAAAGGTGGTGATATCGTCCTGATCCACGCGATAGACTTCGGCGACCGGATAACCATAGGGAAACCGCCCGCCGAGGCCGGAAGTAATTAAAAGGTCACCTGTTTTTACATCAGAGTTGGTGGCGAGGTACGGTAATTCCAATCGGTAGTCTTCGCGGCTGCCCACTGCGATTGAGCGAATGCCGTTTCGTGCAACCTGTACCGGGATGGCATGATCAGGGTTGGTGATTAACATGACAGTAGATGTATAAAGGCTGACATGAATAATTTGTCCAACAACACCCTGTGCATCAATAATCGTTTGGCCAATGAATGCTTGATCCTTGGAACCCTTGTTAATGATGATCTGTCTTTTCAGTGGGTCAATTTCGACATGTAATACCTCTGCAATCAACACCCGGTCATTGATTTTGATGGAGGAGTCAAGCAGTTCACGCAGACGCATGTTTTCTGTTTCCAGCGCACTGAATTTCAGCAATTGCGCACGTAATTCATGCCATTCTTTATTCAGACGATTATTTTCTTCCAGTAACATCTGGTGGGTTGAAAGGGTGTCACTGAGCCAGTGATAACCAGCAACCGGTATATGCACAAGATATTGCACTGGCGATAGCAATATCGCGATTCCACCACGAACTTTTTCCAACTGGTCGAAACGATGATCCATGGTCATCAGGACAATGGATAGCACAATACCCAAAACCAGACGTGTCAGGTTGGAGGGTCCCTTGAGAAACAGTGGGTAGATACTAGTCCTCCTTCAAGGTAATGTTGGGGTTCAGCTGGTTTGTCAGCGTCTATAGTATTGTTGCGCCTAAATACTCAAGCCCCGGTTCTTGTAGTTAAATTTTAGCGCGGCATTTTGCCATGAAAAAGAAGGCACAGCATGCCTGAATGGCAGCTATGCCAACCAGACAGGAGTTGCCCGGTTGGCTTGATGTCAATCCAGTGCGAAGATTTGTGCGCCTTCCTTGTCGATAACTTCAAGTATGCGACCGCCACCACGCGCCACACAGGTCAGCGGGTCCTCGGAAATGATAACGGGCAGACCGGTTTCTTCCATTAATAAACGGTCAAGATCTCTCAATAATGCGCCGCCGCCGGTAAGTACGATGCCTCGTTCCGCCACATCGGCACACAGATCAGGTGGTGTTTGCTCCAGTGCAGTTTTCACGGCGCCAACGATACCGAACAGGGGTTCTTGCAATGCCTCGAGAATCTCGTTGCTGTTCAATGTGAAGGTGCGTGGTATACCTTCGGACAGGTTGCGACCCTTGACCTGGATTTCCTTCATTTCAGCACCTGGGTAGGCTGAACCAATTTCGCATTTAATCCGTTCTGCCGTGGCCTCACCGATTAGTGTGCCGTAGTTACGACGAACATAATCTTTAATGGATTCATCAAAGCGATCACCACCGATTCGAACCGATGCCGCGTAAACGATACCGTTCAGTGAAATAATCGCGACCTCGGAGGTGCCACCACCAATATCCAGCACCATGGAGCCGCGAGCCTGGTCAACAGGCATGCCAGCACCGATAGCTGCCGCCATGGGCTCGTCAATCAGATAAACGTGTCTGGCACCAGCACCGGTGGCAGACTCCTTGATCGCGCGACGCTCTACCTGGGTTGAGCCATAAGGTACGCAGACCAGTGCGCGAGGACTGGGTTGAACATGCGGGATTCATGCACCTTGCGAATAAAATGCTGCAGCATTTTCTCGGTATAGGTGAAATCAGCAATCACGCCATCTTTCAGCGGACGAATAGCGGTAATGTGACCAGGAGTACGACCCAGCATGCGCTTGGCGTCGATACCGACCGCTTCGATGGATTTACCATTTCGGCCGACGGCTGAATCTTCACGGATCGCAACCACTGATGGCTCATTGAGAACGATACCCTGTCCATGTGAATAGATCAGCGTATTAGCAGTACCCAGATCAATTGACAGGTCGTTGGAAAACAACCCTTTAATTGCGTTAAACATCCTGTTTCATGTCCATATATTGGTTAGGGCGCGTACTCTACAGCCACCTCTCTGGACTAGCAACTACGAAAAGTGGCAAAAACCAGTCAAATCAAGGTGTTTTGAGTGATTTTACCGTCGTTTTTGCAGGAAAAGTCCGGGTGACTGTGTTACCTTTCGCGCGTTTTTGTATGAGCTTCCCCGGGGTAAAACCAAGGTGTCACTAGATAACGAAGATATTCAGAAGATTGCGTGGCTGGCGCGGTTACAGATAGCGGATGCCGACAGCCCAAAATATGCCACGGAATTGTCCCAGGTGCTGGATCTGGTCGATCAGCTGAATCAAATTGATACCGATGATGTTGTGCCGATGGCTCATCCAACAGATGCCGTTCAGCGCCTGCGGCCAGACGAGGTTACTGAAGAAAATCAACGAGAAAAATTCCAGTCTATCGCGCCACAGGCCGAGTCCGGCCTCTATCTGGTACCAAAGGTAATTGAGTGATGAGTTTACATACGAAAACCATAACTGAATTATCCCAGGGACTGAGCCAGAAAGACTTTTCTGCGACGGAATTAGCACAGCATTACCT
>Ga0126335_1000867_pt1 | contig 15768 bp, 12 predicted proteins | sample OlaspJWI45metaG_FD_108409 | JGI IMG/M metagenome (GOLD analysis project Ga0126335, IMG submission 108409) | Marine gutless worms symbiont microbial communities from Oahu, Hawaii - Olavius sp. 1 OAHU.JWI-45 metaG | ecosystem: Host-associated > Annelida > Digestive system > Unclassified | place... | reverse complement strand
TTGCCGTCGCCGACGACCACCTTGACCGTGCTCTTGGAGCTCATCTTGACCAGATCCTTGGCCACCCCGCTCAAGGCCTGGGCGGCCATGACGTAGGCAACGGACAGGAAAACGGCCCAGGCCGGATTGACGGCCGAAAGCATCAGCAGGGCGAAGATCTGCACCAGCAGGCCCGAGACCAGGGTCAGGCGCAGGCCATGGCGCGCGCCGAGCCAACCGCCAAGGAAATTGGTGACGACGCCGGCGGCCTCGTAGAGCAGGAACAGGAAGGCGAGGTCGATGGGGCTGAAGCCGAGCTGGTGGAAGTGCAGCAGCACCAGCATCCGCAGGGCGCCATCGGTCAGGGTAAAGGCCCAGTAGGCCAGGGTCACACTGACGTAGTTGCGCAGATCGACCATGCGGCACGCCTAGAGGCCGGCACCGACCTTCCGGGCCAGCTCCATCATCCGGTTCACGTAGCCCCACTCGTTGTCGTACCAGACATAGAGCTTCACGTGATGACCGTCCACGACTATGGTGCTGGGGGCAGCGACGATGCCGGAGCGCGGATCATTGGTGAAATCGGTGGAGACGAGGGGACGCTCCTCGTAGCCAAGGATGCCTTCGAGCGGTCCTTCGGCCGCCGCCCGCAGGAGGGCGTTGACCTGGTCGGCATCGGTGCGCTCGCGGACCTCGAACACGCAGTCGGTGAGGGAAGCATTGAGCAGCGGCACCCGCACAGCGTGGCCGTTCAGCTTGCCGGCGAGCTCCGGGAAGATCAGGCCGATCGCCTTGGCCGAGCCGGTCGTCGTCGGAATCAACGCGTTCAGGCCCGAGCGGGCACGACGCAGATCCTTGTGCGGCGCATCGACCATGACCTGGGGGTTGGTGACGTCATGGATGGTGGTGATCGAGCCGTGGACGATGCCGCCGAGGCCTTCGTGCACCACCTTGACCACCGGCGCCAGGCAGTTGGTGGTGCACGATGCCGCCGTCACCAGGTCGTGCCGGGCCGGATCATAGAGGTCGTCGTTGACGCCCATGACGACGTTGAGCGCGCCTTCCGCCACCGGCGCGGCGACGATCACCTTGCGGGCGCCATTGTCGAAGTGGGGCTGCAGCAGTTCGGGCGTGCGGAACTGTCCGCTGCTTTCGATCACCAGGTCGACACCGTGATCGTTCCAGGCGATGTCGGCCGGCCGGGCATGCTCGGAGAAGCCGACGCGGCAGCCCTCGATCGACAGGGCGTCGTCATCGGCCGAGATCGCCCGGGGCCAGCGGCCATGCACGGTATCGAACTCGAGCAGGTGGGTGGCGCAGGCCGCTCCCCCGGCAACTTCGTTGACGTGGACGATCTCGATGTCCGGCCAGTCCCAGGCCGCCCGCAGGGCCAAGCGGCCCATGCGGCCAAAGCCATTGATGCCGACGCGGACGCTCAAGAGGACAAAGCCGCTTCGAGGTGCCTGCGGAAATGCGCCAGCCCTGGGGTCTGTCGCGTCGGGTCCTTGGCTTCGTCGTCCCAGCGCCGCAGCTGAGCGGCGGCCTGCCCATGCGGGTCGGCGGCGAACTGATCAGCCTCGGCCGGGGAATGGATACCGCCCTGCACTTCGAGCGAGCGCACCGACGCCGGCGACAGCAGGTCGAAGTAGCCGTCGTCGACCTGACAGAGATAGCGCTTTGCGGCCACGTGCAGGCGAACCGGCTCGGTAACGCCCGGACCGAACCAGGCAGAAAGATAGCGGCTGCCACGATCCTCGTGGCGGGCATCTACGCCCTGCGCGGCGAGGCCCCGGTCGCCACCGTCGACGAGATGACCGATGTCGTGCAGCAGGGCCGCTACGACCAGCTCGGACGACGCGCCAGCCTGTTCCGCCAGCCAAGCACACTGCAGGCCATGGGCGAGCTGGCTGACGCGCTCCTCGCCATAGCTGCGCGCGCCCTCAGTGGCGAACAGGTCCAGGATTTCGTCGATCGCTTCGTGCCCGGTACGGGCGGTGATTTTGGTCACGGTAGCTGGCCTCCCTGGCAGCGCTGCAACGCCCGGATCGGGTCGCAGACGACCCTGGATGTACGCCGCGCTGATGACGGTTCGGTTACAACACTTCGCCACTGCTGCCGTCAATCAAGCCTTCAGGCGTCGCCAGGTGCGGGTGACCGGCTGCGCAGTCGCCACGCCACTGGTCGGTCGTGATCAAGAGAGTGTTCGGACGTTTCCGCACGCTACTCTGCCTGCCGTCCTGGCTGCCGGTTGGCTAGCAAGAGACCGCTACACTCGGGTGACGAGTCGTTATCGCCGGCGGCCGGAGAAGGGTCATTGCGCATCAGGTGAAGCCCATCTGACACCGACAGTTATGGCATCCCTGTGGGTTGAACCGCATTTTCTGTGGATAAGCCGTACCACCGTTCGGTTGTCACAGAAGTTTCAGGCCAGCGCAAAGAATCTGTAGCCCGTCGTTGTTACCCACAACGAGGCCACGCGGCGCATCCGGTGGCCGCACAAGGGGGCAGCGGCAGCATGCTAGAGATCCGGGGACTGACCAAGCGCTTCGGCGCCACCGCGGCGGTCGATGACATGACGGCGGTGGTTCCGACCGGTCAGATGGTCGGCGTGATCGGCAAATCTGGTGCCGGCAAGTCGACACTGCTGCGCATGATCAACCGCATGATCGACCCCAGCGCCGGACAGCTCGTCTACAGCGGCGAAGACGTCACCGCGCTGAAGGGGCAGGCGCTGCGCCAGTGGCGCGCGCGCAACGCCATGATCTTCCAGCAGTTCAACCTGGTGCTGCGGCTGGACGTGCTGACCAACGTGATGCTCGGCCGCCTGAACGGCATGGGCAGCCTGAAGAGCGCCTTGAAGCTGTTTTCGGACCAGGATCGGCGCGATGCGCTCGTCGCCCTGGAGACGCTGGGCATCGTCGACGTCGCCCTGCAGCAGGCGGCGACGCTGTCGGGGGGACAGCAACAGCGGGTCGCGATCGCCCGGGCGATGATGCAGGACCCGCTGATCATTCTCGCCGACGAGCCGATCGCCTCGCTCGATCCCCTGAACGCCAAGCTGGTGATGGAAGCGCTGCGGCGCATCAACCTGGAAGAGGGCATCACCGTCATGGCCAACCTGCACACCCTCGATACGGCACGCACCTATTGCGACCGCATCATCGGCATGCGCGACGGCAAGGTCGTCTTCGATGGCCCGACCGAAGCGCTGACGGCCGACGCGACAAGAGAGATCTATGGCGCCGGACAGGAGTTCGACGAGGCGACCACGTCGACCTCGCTGGACCCCTATCCCGCTGCCGCCGTCGGCGGCCACATCGCGGCGGGTCGCCTGGCCGGCGTCGAGGCGGCTACGCCGGCGTGAGTCCGCGCCCCTTCAAGAGCAGTCAACCCACAGAAGGACACATCACGATGAAGTTTCTGCGCGCAACCACGATGATCGCGGGCATCGCCCTTGCGGCAATGGCTGCACAGCCGGCGGCTGCCGGCGAACTGGAAGAGTTCCGCATTGGCATCCTCGGCGGTGAGAATCAGACGGATCGACTGAAGAACCATGCCTGCCTGCGCGAGCAGACCGAACAGCTGCTCGGCGTGAAGACGTCGCTCTACGCCCCGGCCGACTACAATGGCGTGATCGAAGGTCTGCTCGGCGGCAATCTGGACATGGCCTGGCTCGGCGCTTCGGGCTACGCCAAGGCCTATCTCAACGATCCGAAGTCCGTCGAGCCGGTGCTGGTGCCGATCAATCCCGACGGTTCAACGGGCTACTACTCGATCGGTTTCGCCCGCATCGAGAGCGGCGTGCAATCGCTCGACGACATGAAGGGCAAGGTCTTTGCCTTCGGTGATCCGAACTCGACCTCGGGCTTTCTGATCCCGTCGATCGAGATCCCGGCGGCCGGCTATTCAATGGCCGACGGCCAGTATTTCGGCAAGATCGCCTTCTCAGGTGGCCACGAACAGACCATCGTCGGCGTCTACAACGGTGACTATGACGCCGGCGTGACCTGGGCCGACGGCCAGGGCGAGTGGGAAGCCGGCTTCAACAACGGCGCCTTCCGCAAGGCCGTGGACTCCGGCATCGTCGATATGACCGAGATGACCGAAATCTGGCGCTCCAAGCTGATTCCGAACGGCCCGGTGGTCCTGCGCACGACCCTGCCGGCCGACGTGAAGCAGAAGATGGTCGACTACATGGTGAACCTGAAGGAGACCGACAGCGAGTGCTTGTACGGCTTCATGGCCGGTGAAGTGAACGGCATGCAGAAGGTCGACCACAGCTTCTTCGAATCGATCGTCGCCGCGCGCCGTAAGAAGATCGGCAGCTGACCGGCATCAACAAGATACGTTGCCTGACCCTGGGGATGCCGTGCGGCGCAGTCCGCGCGGCATCCCTCTCTTTTCCAGGGTCGCATCCTCCGAGCCCCTTAAGCCGATGACCACTGTCGACACGCTGCATGCCCATATCGGCGAGCAGGAACGCCGGCGCCGGATGTATACCGGCCTGGTCGGACTGATCGCGGTTTCCCTGTTCCTTGCCGGCTTCGTCGTCGCCGAAGAATTGAACTCGGGCAGCTTCGTCGGCGGCCTGCAGAAGTTCTTCGACTACCCTGGCGAGATCGTCCGCGACGCCTTTGCCCGGGGCTGGGACTGGTTCCCGCTGGCCTGGTCCTACATGCCGGCGCTGATCGAGACCATCAACATGGCGGCGGTATCGACGATTTTCGGCGGTGTCTTCGCCACGATGCTGGCGTTCTGCTCATCCCGCGACCTGCAGATCTGGCCGCCGCTGATCCCGGTGGCGCGACGCTCCATGGACATCATGCGGGCGTTTCCCGAGCTAATCCTGGCCCTGTTCCTGATCTACGTCCTGGGCACCAGCCCGGTGCCGGCGCTGATCGCGATCGCTTTTCATACCTCCGGCGCCCTTGGGAAACTGTTCTCCGAGGTCAACGAGAACATCGACGAGCGGCAGATCGAGAGCCTGGGCGCCGTCGGCGCGACGTGGTTTCAACGGATGCGTTTCGGCGTCATCCCGCAGGTCCTGCCGAACTATCTGAGCTACACGCTGCTGCGCTTCGAGATCAACATCCGCGCTTCGGCGATCCTGGGCTTCGTCGGCGCCGGCGGCATCGGCCAGGAACTGAAGAAGTCGATCAGCTGGGGCAAGGGCGACGAGATCGCCGCCCTGTTCGTGGTGCTGTTCCTGACCATCGTCGTGATCGATCAGCTGTCGTCCTATATTCGACGCCGCATCGTCGGCGCCTCGTTCGTCACCGACGCCACGGGTGCGTGACATGGCGACATCCAGCACCATTGCCGCCGACATCGACAGCCGCCATGCCGGCGTGATCGCTCGGTCGCGGCGCCAAGCCTACTTGCCGATCGCCCTTTTCGCTGCCACCCTTCTGTACCTGACCTACGCCTTCTTCGCCTTCGACATTCCGCGGCTGTTGTCCAGTTCGAAGCTGGAACGCGGCGCCCTGCTGGCGACGGATTCCTTTGCCCACAAGGTGCACATCACCAAGACCGTGCGCAGCGGCGAGGTGAAGATCAGTGTCGAAGGCCAGCGGGACGCGGTCTACGACACGCCGCCGGACTGGATCACGATCACCGGTGACGTCGTCGATGCCGATCTCGGCAAGGGATTCCGATCCGTCATCGACGGCCGCACGGTGACCCTTATCACGCCGGACAATCCACCCATCGTGGTCACCATCGGCGACGACGCGATCACCGCGGACAGCACGGCACCCTTGCCGGCCTGGGCCAAAGTCAACGACCGCCGGTTCGAGGCGCGACCCAGCCTGTTCCAAAGGGTGTTCATCACCCGTGGCCGGATCCAGGTGTTTCGCTACTTCTACGGCTGGGAGCACTTCTTCTTCGCGTTCAACTCGCCGTTCTTCGGCAAGTCGATCGGCGAGTTGTTTCAGTTGGCGACATCGGCCGAACGCATGGACCCGGCCCGCAGCAACATCGCCTACATCGCGCGCGAGTACTGGTACAACCCGGTATGGCAGCACGGTGAAGTCTTCACGGCATTGCTCGAGACCATCATCATGGCCTTCCTCGGGACCATGGTCGCCGCCATCGTCGGCCTGCCGCTCGCCTTCCTTGCCGCCGCCAACTTCAACCCGGTCTGGATCCTGCGCATGGGAATCCGACGGCTGTTCGATTTCCTGCGCGGCATCGACATGCTGATCTGGTCGCTGATCTTCATCCGGGCGTTCGGCCTGGGACCGCTAACCGGGATCATGGCGATCGCCTTCACCGACACCGGCACGTTGGGCAAGCTGTTCTCCGAAGCGATCGAAAACATCGACAACAAGCAGGTGGAAGGCGTGCGCTCGACTGGCGCCAACGCCGTGCAACGCTATCGTTTTGGGGTGATCCCACAGATCCTGCCGGTGATCATCTCGCAGACGCTGTACTATCTGGAATCCAACACCCGTTCGGCCACGGTGATCGGCGCACTGGGTGCGGGCGGCATCGGCCTGAAGCTGGTGGAGAGCCTGCAAACCCATTCCGATTGGGAGAACACGCTCTACATCATCATCCTGACGCTAACCGTGGTCATCCTGATGGACATGTTCTCCGGCTGGCTGCGTCGGCGACTGATCGTCACCTCCTAGCCACCGACAGTCTGCCGGAGTCCGCTGACCGTTCCTGCTATGCTGCAATCTCGACGCCCGCGTAGAGGGATGCCGTGTGAGCGAGACCGGACGCCAGACCGCCTTGCAGCTGTGGCTGAGTAACGATGTGCAGGAGATTGCCGATATCGCCGCGGACGTGGACGCCTTCTGCGCCGCGCATAACCTGGCGCCGGAGATCGCCCAGGCGGTAAATCTCTCCCTCGACGAACTGCTGACCAACACGATCAGCTATGGCTTTGCCGACGACAAAAGTCACCGGATCGGCGTCACGATAGAATTGGACGGCGGGATAATCACGGTACAATTGACCGACGATGGTCTGCCGTTCGATCCGTTCTCCGCGCCGGACCCCGACATCGACGCCGCCCTCGAGGACCGGCCGGTCGGTGGGCTTGGCGTTTTCCTGGTGCGGCAATTGATGGATGAGGTCGACTATCGCCGGGCGGGGGGACGGAATATCGTCACCATTCGCAAACAGATCGCAGATGCATCCAATGCAGAGGCGTGAAGGAGAGGGACGGATGCAGATCGTTCAGGACCGAACCGCGGATATCGATATCCTGGCGCTGGAAGGCCGGGTCGACAGCAGCAATGCCAGTGAGGTCGAGAGCGCGTTGGTTCCTTTGGCCGATAGCGGTGGCCGCGTCGTCGTTGACGTCGAACAGCTCGAGTACATATCCAGCGCCGGCCTCAGGGTGCTGCTGATCGCAGCCAAACGCAGCAAGGCGGCGGGTACGCAGCTGGCGCTGGCCGGACTGCAGCCTGCTGTCCGTGAAGTGTTCGATATCAGCGGCTTTTCACGCCTGTTCGATATTCACGGCGCCCGTCCGGACGCCGTCGCGGCGCTTTCCTGACGGGTCCAGCCGACTGATTGCGGGCCTGCTTGGAGCGGAACGGCTCTACGCAGGCCCGCAGTCGGTCGGCGATGGCACGGGGCCGGTCGCTTTCGACGCCGGCGCCATATAGCCGTCGGCTTCCTCTTGTGCGTCGGCGGATGGCTTGGTTTCGTGAGCCATGCCCGACGGCCGGGCAACGACGGCGGCTTTCAAGGTCTCGTTCGGTGTCTCGCCAAATGCCGCCCGATAAACCTTGGCGAAGTGGCTGGTGCTGGTGAAGCCGACGGCGTAGGAAACCTGAGAGACCATGGCGAACTGGCGGGCCAGGATCAGGTCGCGTGCCCGCTCCATACGTTGCGCGCGGATGAACGCGGCCGGCGTCTGGCCAACGCTGCGCTTCAGCCTGCGACCCAGGGTCTTTTCGCTGGTGCCGAGCGCCGACGCCAGGTCACGGGCGCCGAAAGTGGGATCCTGCAGATGATCGGTCACGTGTTTCACGGCCTCGTTGACGAAGCGCGTGTCCTCGGGCGATAACAATTGCCCATCGGAGTCTTCGATGAGCCGCGTCTCGAGGGTCTCGATCCGGTGTTCCGTGGTCTTCAGTTGCTCGCCATACGCATCCCGCTCGGCGGCTATCTGCTCGGTCATGGTGCGCGCCGCGGCGGCCGCACTGGCTTGCACCTCTCGCTCTGACCTCACTTTTGCGGCGATGGCAAACGCCATGCACGAGGCTTCCGCCAGGATGGCCAGATAGAAACCCCAATCGACGGGCTTGGCGACCAGCAGTTCCAGCACCGAGTCCGGCGCCCGGACTTCGTTCGGGAAGTGAAAGAACCAGTTGGCCAGGGTCAGGCCCGCGAACAAGCAGAGGAACGAGATCACCAGCGGTTTGGCCTGCGGCAGACCGTCCCGGGCGCGAATGAGCGCAACCACAAGCATAACCGGCGCCAACCCCGTGCCTAAGATGTTGGCCGGCCAGCCGAAGGTCCAGGGATCCAGAACCGCCACGACGCCGACAACGACAATGGCGATGGAGATCCCGTCGAACAGCCGCTTCAAGCCAGGGCGCGCGGAATCCACCGTTAACAGGACCCGGCAGAATCGGCATAAGGCGTAGGCGCTGACCGATGCAATGACCTCGGTGATCCGGCCGATGGCGGCGACGGAAACCGTGGTGCTCGTGACCTGGTTCAGCCAGCCTTCCCAGACGAAGGAGTAGGCCAGCACCGATAGGATGTAGAGGGCGTAGAACTGATAGGACGCGACCGCGACATGGCGGAACAGGATCAGGCTGACCACCAGGATGGCCGTCAGGAAGCCCATGAACAGGGACGTTATCAGCACCATGGTGGTGGATGAGGTCCGGAACAAATCCGCTGACATCAGGATGGGTGTTACGGTCGGGGCGGTTGTCCCGGCAATTCGGAGGTGGACGTGAGCCGGTTCACCTGGCCCCAGCGCCAGCGGTATCGCGGTCAATAGCGCCTTGTCCGCCCGGTCGGCGGGGGGAACGGAGCGGCCGTTTTCCAGCACACGCAAAGAACCGTCCGCGCGCCGCAGATAGGCCGTGACGTGCCCGTAAATGGTCTCTCCAAACGCCACGAACACGGTGCGGTGTTCGACGGCCGCGTTGGTGACAGTGAATCGGAGCCATAAAGCTTCACCAGGAACGGGCGCCGAGAACGATTTCTGACAGGGTGCGCTGCGGAAGGCCCGCGGATCCAACCCGCTGAAGTTCAGAGATCCGTCCGTGTCGAGGTGGTAGTCGGCCGACAAGGGCCGCATGGCGTCGTCAGCGGCGCCGGTGAGTGCATTGCGCTGGGCCGTCTGTCCGCAGGCGGTCGCGTCCTGCGTGTCCTGTGCACTAGACGCCGACGCAAGCACGCCGATGGTGATCACGACAGCCCCAACGCCCTGCAGCAGCCAGCCGGGCATCCTGGTTTGGTCCTCCCCCAGCAACCAAGTTGGCGTTTCGAGTATAGGCGGGGGGCGACCGCCCGTCAGCGATTCTCCGACACTGTTGAACGCGGGCCGGTCAGGACACCAGATTTCAATAGGTTACGGGTCGTTGCGCGCGCATATTCGATGCGTGGGAGTTCAGTGCGGACCAGGCACGATGCTGTCGTGTCCCGCAGACGAACAAGGTTTCAGTGCTCTGAAGTCGGACACCTGCCCCAGGCGGTGTGTCCCGCGTGTCCCGGCCAGAACGGCGTCGTAAGAGGTAAGTTGCCGCCTCCGGACGGGTCCACCGAACGACGCCGGGAGGCCATGATGGCGAACTACTACTGGATCAACGACTGGTACGAGTTCTGGGACCACTTCGACTCACTCAGCAGAACGATCTACGGCGTCGACAACTGGGCTCACGTCGAATACTTCGGCGACGTCTCGCTGAACTTCAACGACTACCATGGCGGCAGTTCCGGCGCGAAGCTGGTCCACGTGGACGACGTCTATATCGACACGGACGCGTCCGGCGGCTGGTTCAAGATCGTCGATGCCGAGGACGTCACCTTCAACCTTGACCAGTTCGGCAACAGCAACAACGAGATCCAGGTCTATGACGCCTGGGACGTCAATGTGTATGCCACCGGCGGCAGCAATACCATCACGGTCGACGATGCCTGGGACGTCACCGTCCGGACCGGCTGGGGTGCCAATACCCTCGATATCGACGATGCCGATCATATCGGCCTGCGCCTGGGCGGGACCGGCGACAATTTCGTCGACATTTATGACGTCGATTCAGTTCACGCCACGATCTATGGTGGCGGCAATACGGTCCTGATCGACATGGCCTAAAGCTTCTGGGAAGGCGACGGCTTCTCAGAGGAATGGGTGTTCCTGAACTTCCAGGGCAGCCGCGGCCTCGACATCGTCAAGATCTGGGATGCCGACAAGGTCACCATCGATACCGACGCCGGCGGCAATTCGATCTACGTGAACGGGGCCGACGATGTCGACATCACCCTGGATCAATACGCCAACAGCAACAACTGGGTGCGCGTCTACCACGCCGACGACGTCGACGTTCATATCACCGGCGGCAGCAACCTGGTCTATGCGGCCTATTCCGATGACGTCGAGATCAAGATCGGCTGGGGTGACAACATCGTCGATGTCTGGGATGTCGACGACGTCATCGCCAATATCGGCGGTACCGGCGACAACTATTTCAAGGTCTATGACGCCGACGCGGTCGACGCCACGATTGCCGGCCCTGGCAACGTGGTCAACGTTGAGGACGCCGACGACGTCGACATCGACATGGACAACAGCGCCGGGTCTGGCGGGCACACGATCGATGTCACCGATGCCGATGATGTTTCGATCACCACCAGCGAAGGCGGCAACACGATACGCCTGATCGACGTGGACAGCGTCGATATCGCCACCGTCGGCTGGCACAACGACATCACGGTCAAGTATGCCGGCGACGCCTTCACTGACGGCAACGTCCACGTCCACAACACATGGGGATCGTCGCGTTATCAGAAGATCCATATCGACGATGCGGACGATGTCACCATCGACATGCATGCCCTGAACGATAGCTGGATCTGGATCGGCTCGGCGGACGACATCATCATCGGCGCCCACGGATCGTCGACCGGCAGCAACAACATCATCAACATCGGCATGGACGGCCAGTCCTCAGTGGAGGACGTCACGGTCCACCTGGGCGGCTCCAACAACACCGTCAACGTCAACTCGTCGGTGGACCTGTTCTCGCAAGCCGACATCGACCTCGACATGGGAACGGGCGGGTCGACCGATGTCAGTGCCTATGGCGGCACGGTGGACATCAAGATCAAGGGCTCGTCGCGCGACGACGTCACGGCGGCGGGCCTCTATGCCTCCGTCTATACCTATGGCGGCGACGACGACATCGACGTGGTCGCCGCCGGCGCCGACGTCGATGCCGGCGAGGGCGATGACCACGTCACGGTTGCCTCCGCCGGGGCCAGCGTGAAGCTGGGCGCGGGCGACGACGAAGCCTGGATCAGCGCGGTCGGCGTTCATGTCGATGCCGGCAGCGGTGACGACATGATCAATCTGGCCGCGGCCGGGGCCAACGTGCTGGCCGGCAGCGGCAACGACGACATCCACGTGCTGGCCGCCGGCGCCAACGTCAAGGCCGGCAGCGGCCATGACGACGTCTGGGTCGGGGCGGCGGGTGCCCACATCGATACCGCGGGCGGCGACGATTGGGTCTGGTTGACGGCGGGCGGCGCCTACGTCAACACCGGCGCCGGTGACGATCACGTTAGCGCCATTGCCGCCGGCTCTTACGTCTACACCGGGGCGGGTGATGACGACGTGGTTCTCGTCGGCCTGGCCTCCGCCGTCAACACCGGGGACGGCAACGACAGCATCTATTCAGCGGCCCTCGGGCAGTTCATCTATGCCGGCGGCGGCGACAACGACATCGTGGCGCTCGGCGGCGCCAACGCCATTTGGGCGGAAGGTGGCGACGACACCATCGTCGCCGTCGGTGGAGCGAACGTCATCGTTTCGGAAGACGGCGATGACTTGGTGATCGCGGGCGGCGTCGGCAACTTCCTGTTCACCGGCGATGGCCAGGACGATGTGCTGGCGGTCGGGCACGGCAACGTGACCGTGACCGCGGACGGCGACGACAACGTCTTCGTGGTCGGCGGCATCGGTTCGGCGGTGGCGGGACATATGGCCCCCGTCGAAGCGCTGGGAACATATGTTACCGGGAGCTCGCTGACCCAGCTTCTGGGCGCCAATGTCACGATGTCCGGCACGGGCGATGACTTCGTCACGGCCATCAATGTCGGCAGCAGCGGCGGCCTGATCCTGAACCCGGCACAGAATTGGGAAGCAGTGAAAGCCGCCGTTTGGACTGGCAATGCCTTCTCCCTCCTGAAGTTGCTCACCGGTTGGCAAAAAGGAAAGACCGATACTACGGCACCGTCCATCAACCTGACCTTCGCCGACGATGGCGACGACACCGTCGTCTCGATTGGCGAACGGAACATCGTCGTCGGAGGCTTGGGCCGCGACACCATCGTCTCTGTCGGCAAGGGCAACTACATCTTTGGCGGGGACGCGTTCGCCAGCATCGACAGCCAAGGCTACAAAGCCATCTGGGATCCCTTGATGGCCGAGCAGGAGAGGCTGAGCGGTGAAAGTGACGGCGACACCATCATCACCGCGGGCAGCTACTCGCGCGTCTATGCCATGGACGGCGATGACAGCGTCATTTCGGTGGGCTGGAAGAACGTCCTCGATGGCGGACGCGGCGATGACCTCGTGGTCGCCGCCGGCGTCAAGAACATTCTCAACAGCGGTGGCGGCGATGACATCCTGGTCGGGGTCGGCGCCGGCAACTTCATCATGGGTGGCACCGGCGACGACATCTTGATTTCGGCCGGTCTGGGCAGCGTGGTGTCAACGGATCATGAAGGCTCGTTGCTCGGCACGGTGATCGATTTCGCGGCCATGCTTGTCGTGGACGGCGTTGAAGGGCTTTACGGCGTGATCTCCGGCGCGGGGTCCGAAGCCAACAATCTGGACAGGCTTATCGACACGTCCGATGGTGCCGGCGACGACATCGCCATCGCAACGGGCGCGGCGAGCCTTATCTTCACCGGCCACGGCGACGACGTGATCTATGCCGGCGGGCTGGGCAGTTTCGTCTATGCCGGCAGTGGCGATGACTTGCTGGTCTCGACGGCCGGCGGTTCGGCACTGTTGGGCGGCGCCGGCGATGACACCATCGTCGACTTTGGCGGTGCCGCGATCATCGATGGCGGCGACGGCCACGATACCTTCGTCGGCATCGGCTATGGCATGTTCCAGGACTATGCCGACGTCTTCTTCGAAAGCCTGGACACGTTCCAGTTCGCCCTTACCGAATTCCTGTCGCAGTTCGGCGACGCCGTCGGCGGCACCATGTCCGAACTTGGTGACGAGATCGGCGACATGTTCGCCAGCATCGGCGAGAAACTCGGTGAAACGGAAGACGGCGATCTGGCCGCGGCAGGCGATGCCGTCAAGGAGGGCATGGGCGACGCCGCCGGCTACATCACCGACGGTTTTCAGGACCTGATGACCGAAATCGTCGGCATCACCTTCGACGACCTGCTGCCCGGCCTGAATGAGCTGAACGCAGACGTCAAAGGCTATGACTGGAGCGAATACAACGCGCTCTATAATAGGGCCGCGCTTCTGCCCAGCATCGCCGGCGGCGACGGCGACGATACTTTCGTGACCGGGCTGGGCAACGACGTGATCTCCGGTGGTGAAGGCTCGGACACCTACGTCTTCTACCAGAACGAAGGCGTCGACGTCATCTTCGACACGGGTGAGGTCGGGACTGACAGCGTCCTGTTCAACATCAATCAGTTCGGCAGCAGCTTGCTGGACCTGGGTGACATCCATTTCTCGATCAACAGGAATCTGCTCTCTGACGGCGGGAAGCTGGCGATCAGCACCGGCTTGGAGAACTCCACCAGCAACATCCTGATCGACGACATGTTTGACGGCGAGGATTGGGCCATCGAGGAACTGACCATCGATGCTGGCGCTACTGCGGTCCGCTTGGACCTCACCAAGATCTACGACAAGCTCGACGCGTCAGCCGATCCTACATTGACCCTGGCCGAACTGCTGGGTGCGGATGACGACGACAGCTTCGATGCGCTCTATCAGGCCTTGGAGGATGCGGTGGCGGCCTCGGACGGCACGCGCGAGGGGCTGGCAGACTTGGCGACGGTCGAGGTCGACCTCATCATCGGCGCCGAGCACGATAAGAGCGACGACGTCTATACTGTGACATAAGAGGGCATCAGCGATGCCCGCTCGTCACCCCAGTGTGGCGGTTTGACGTTCCTTGGACAGCATGCAGCATGCCATGAAAAGGAACTCCAAACCCAAAGCCACGCCAGATTGATCCCGGCACGGCGTCAGTGCGGCGCCCGAGCTACGGCCAGCACGATCGAGCGCTCGATGTCGGTGACGGCGCTGGCCACTTCCCGGCCGATCAGGTCCATTTTGCGGATCAGGGCGATGCGCGGCCGGGCCTGTTCGGCCGTCCCTTCCGGCAGCACGTCGGACAGGATGTTGCAGGCGTCGGCGAGGCAGATCAGGGCGACATCGCGCGGATCCGGGATATCGTCCGACAGCAGCACATCGATGATCCGCAACCGCACCTCGCGCTCGGCCTGGCCGTCGATCATGGGATAGCGCCGGCCGCGGTGAACCCACAGGAACTTCTCGTCGTGGCGCTCGAGGATGCCGCGCGCGACCAGGTTGGCCAGCGCCGCCTCGCGGATGGTCGCCGCATTGTCCCGCGAGAGCCGCTCGACCCAGGTCTTGGCGTCGACGGTCTCCGTGGCCGTGTCGAGACGGGCCAACACGCCGTCGAGCAGGGGATCGCCCATCGACGTCCGGTCGACGACCATGAGCCGGGTGAGATCCGTATCGATGCGGTTGGCGAACGCCAGATCCATGAGCACCGCGCCGGCGAGGGCGCATTCCACCGTGCTCTCCGCGATCGGCACGAACACGCCGTCTTCGTCGTCCAGCAGCAACAGCATGATCTCTTCGGCAAAGGTCAGCATGACAGAGCTCCGTTGAAGCGCAGGACGACACAGGTGATGTCGTCGGATTGGGGGGCTTCGCCGACGAAGGCGTCGACCGCACCTGTGACCGTCGATAGGATGTCATCGACCGGCAGGCGGTGGCATTGCGCCAGCGTGGCGATCAACCGCTGCTCGGTGAACTCCTGCTGCAGCGCGTCCATCGCCTCGGAAATACCATCGGTGTAGAAGAACAAGGTGTCGCCGGCCGACAGCGACAAGGCGTGCTCGTCATACGATAGTTCGGGCAGCACGCCAATGGCGACGCCACCGGTCAGGGGCAGGGCCTCCACGGCGGCATCGGCCGGGATCAGCAGCGGCGGGTTGTGCCCCGCATTGGCATAGCTGAACTGCCCCGTCGCCGGGTCGAGCACGCCATAGAACAGGGTCACGAACAGATCGTGGGGGTTCTGGGCGCAGATCACGTCGTTGACTTCCTGCAGGCAATCGCCGACGGCCGCGTGCTCGCGGGCGGCGGCACGCATCACCGTCCTGGTGATCGCCATGAAGAAGGCGGCCGATACGCCCTTGCCCGAGACGTCGGCGATGACGACGCCAAAGCGCCCGTCGGGCAGGGTGAAGAAATCGTAGAAGTCGCCCCCCATCTCCCAGGCCGGGGTCATCAGCGCATCGCCGGCGTAGGCCTGGTGCGGCGGCATCGACCCGGGCAGGATCGCGCCCTGCAGGGCG